>Ga0315905_10001856_pt1 | contig 22431 bp, 2 predicted proteins | sample LakEriMetagenome_5_FD_203522 | JGI IMG/M metagenome (GOLD analysis project Ga0315905, IMG submission 203522) | Freshwater fungal communities from buoy surface, Lake Erie, Ohio, United States - Buoy 4 MA121 | ecosystem: Environmental > Aquatic > Freshwater > Lake | place: USA: Lake Erie, Ohio...
CGCCCGGCGGCGGCGGGGGCGCGACGGCGCGCGCGACGAGCGCCCAGTCTGGCGGCGGCGGCGGCGGCGCAGAGGCGTCCTGGTGCGCGAAAAGTCCGCTGTTGCCGCCCGTCGCGACGACGGCGTCAAAGAGGCGGCGCAGCAGGCGCGGGTCCGGCTCGGGCGCGGGCCAGGGCGCGCCGTACAGGGCGGCCGCGTGGCGCGCGATCGCGCCCAGGCCCACGTCCGAGGGCGGGAGCGTGGCGGCGAGCTCGGGCGACAGCGGCAGCAGCGGCGGCGGCGGCGGCGGCGGCGGGGGAGGCGGGGCGCCGAGGGCGCCGGGGGCGGCGGCAGCAGCGGCGGCGGCAGCAGCAGCCCGGCGGTGCGTGTCGACGGCCGTGGCGATGAGCGGCGGGTGCAGGAGCGCGAGCGCGGCAGCAAAGGTGCTGTGGTGGCTGATGGTGGGCTGCGAGGCGGCCGCCTGGGCGGCAGGAGGAGGAGGAGGAGGAGGCGCCACGGCGTTGGCGGCAGCAGCGGCGGCGGCGGCGGCCGCGGCCACGGCGGCGACAGCGACGGCGGTCGGGGCGACCATGGCGGGCGGCAGTGGCGGCGGCGGCTGGGTGGTGGTGGTGGTGATGGTGGTGGCGGTTGCTGCCGCCGTGCTCGCGCCAGCGCCGGCGCCGGCGCCGCGCCCGCCAGAAGCGGCAGCGCCTCCGCCGCGACCGCGGCCGCGGCCACGAGCTGCCGCCGCGGCCGTCGTCGTCGCCACGGCAGGCTCGGCCGCGGCCGCCAATGCCGCCGAGCCCCGCCCTGCGCCTCCGGCAGGCCGCGCGCGGCGGCGCCCGCGCGGCCCGCCCTTGCCCTTGCCTCCGCTGTCGCTGTCCTCAGAAGCAGCGCCGTCCATGTACCAGTCGGCCGGGCTGCGCCCGCGGCGGATGCGCTTGTTGCGCCCGCCGCCGTCGTCGGCGCCCCCCGCCGCCGCCGCCGCCGCCTCGGCCGCCGCCGCCGCCGCCCCCTCGCGCTGCTCGCGCGCCCGCCGCTCGCGCTCCTCCTGCTCCTCCTGCTTGCGCCGCGCCTGCTCGCGCCGGCGCAGCGCGTCCGGGTCGTCCTCCATCTCCCACGGGCACACGCGCGGCTGCCCGCCGCCGTCGGGGCACACGTCCCACTGCACGGCGACCGACTCCCAAGGGTCGTCCTCCTCCTCCTTCTCGCCGCCCTCCTTCTCGCCGTCCTTGCCGCCAGCAGCAACCGCTGCCGCAGCAGCAGCCTCCCGCTCGGCCGCGGCCGCGGCGGCGACGACCGACGCTGGCCCGGACAAGGGCGCCCCGACCCCGAGCGCCAGCAGCGGCGGCGGCCGGCGCGCCGCCTCGGCTGCCTCGGCGGCCGCGCGCGCGGCCGCGCGCTGCGCGGCGGCCGCGTTGCGCGCGGCCGCCACGACCGTCCCCTTGTACCACGCGCCCCCCGGGATCTTGGCGCCGGGCCGCCCGCCAAAGAACATGCGGAAGCGGTCGCCGGGGCTCCAGGCCCGCTCGGCGCGCTCGCGGTACAGCGCGGGCGCCACCAGAAAGTCGGGCAGCAGGGGGTCGGCGTGGATCGGCACGGCCAGGGCGGCGCCCGAGGGGAGGAGCGGCGGGGGCGGCGGGGGCTGCGCCCTTGTGCCACCGGCACCACCGCCGCCAGCCTCCTCGGCGGCGATCTCGGCCGCCTCGGCCGCGGCCAGTACGGCCAGCTCGGCTTCCGGGTCGTCGAGGTCGCCGAGCGGCAGCGGGGGCGGTGGCGCGGCGCTGGGCGGCGGCGGCAGGCCCGCGGCGACGGCGGCGGCCGCGGCGGCGGCGACGGCCGGGTCCGGGTCGGACGCGGGCGGAGGCGGGGGCTCGGCGCCCAGGGCCGCGGCGCACACGGCCGCCTCGCCTCCCTGCGCGAGCAGGTGCGCCGTGCCCTCGAGCACGGTGACGCCGTCGCCGATGAGCGGCAGCGGGGGCAGCAAGGCGTGCGCGTGCTCCGAGGGCGCGAGCAGCAGCCACTGGCAGGGCGGGCGGTAGGCGGCCGGGGTGGGGCGCCAGTTGGCCCCGCGCGCCTTTGGGCCGCCGACGGTCGGTACGACGGGCGGGCCCGGGATGGGCGGGGCCGGGATGGAGGCGATGCTGAAGCACGAAGGGGCTGCGCCGCCAGTGCCGCCGCCGCCGCCGCCAGTGCCGCCGCCAGCACCGCCGCCACCACCACCAGACGCGGCCGCGGCGCCCTTTTTCGACTTGCTGGCGCCACCGCCGACGGTCACGATGGCCACGGCGGGGGCGTCTTCCACGGCAGGCGGGGGAGGGGGCGGCGGCGGCGAGTCGCCGGGGGCCCCAGGGCTGCCGCTGCGGTTGGGGCTGGCCTCGCCGCCGCCGCCGTCGTCGCCGCCGCCGTCGTTGTTGTTGTTGTTGGCGGCGGCGGCGGCGGCGGCTGCCGCCGTCGGAGCCGCTCCAGCGGCAGCGGCCTCTGAACCCGCCGCGCCCGGCTGCTGCTGAGCCTGCTGCTGCTGCTGCTGCTGCTGCTGCTTCTGAAACAGCCGCTGCGCCTCGGCCGTGTACGGGTAGCTCAGGTACGCCGCTCCAAGCACCGCATAGTGCCCGACGGCGGGAAGCGCCGCGACCGCGCGCCGCGCCGCCGCCACCTCGGGCGCCGTCGGCGGGGCCGGCGCCGTCGCGGCCGCGGGCAGGCTTCCGTACCTCGAAAAGTGCCACCCGCTGCCCGCGCGCGCGAGCACCACGTCCTCTCCGGGGCGCGGGAACAGGAGGGCGCAGCGCACGCCCTGAGCGTGCCGCAAAAACGCGTCGCGGTGCAGGTCGCCGCGGGGCGGGCGCGCGTGGTGCTGCAGCGCGGCGACCGCCAGCGCCACGGCGCGCAGCGCGGCCAGGTCGCGCGGGCAGGCGCCCGCGGGGCTCGCGAGGGGAAAGCCGCGGGTGTAGTCGGCGGCGGCGGAGGACCCCGAGGAGGCGCCGTCGACGGCAAAGGCGCCCGGCGGCCCGCCCGGGGGCGGGGAGAAGTAGGCCGCGCCCTGGCCGTCGTCGGAGGCCCGACGCGGAGGGGGCGGGCGCCGGAGCGACTCCTCGGCCGCGGCGGCCAGGGCCGGGTCCGAGCCGATGCCCCGGCCCGCCAGCACGTCCAGCATGGCCGCGCGCCAGCGCCGGCGCCACGACGTCCTGGCGCCGCCCTGCGCCGCCGCCGCCCCCGCCGCCGCCGCCGCCCACCGCGGGTCCATCGCCCCGCAGCCCCACAGCGCCGACTCGACGCGCAGCGCCGCGGCCGCGAGCGCACGGCCCGAGCGCGCGCGCCGCACGCGCAGGAGCAGGTCGGCCACCTCGGCCACGCGCGGCTGCAGCCACGGCGCGTCGTCCGCGCCCGCGCCCGCGCCCGCCGGCGGCCCCGGCGCCGGCTCCCAAAAGGGCACCATCCCGAGCAGGCCCGTGAGCGCCGAGGCGACGCGCGCGCGGCCCGAGGGCAGCGCGGCGCCGAGGTCGCGGTCGTGCAGCTGCTCGCCGTACAGCAGGGGGGCCACGAAGCCGGCGTAGCCCGAGGGCCTCAGACGCGCGAGGAGGGACGGCGGGGGCATGCGGTCGCGCGGGGGGACGAGCGGGCGCGGCGGGGGGAGCTGCTGCTGGTGGTGGTGGTGGTGGTGGGGGGGGTGGGCGCTGGGGGCGAGGAGGGCAAAGGGCGAGGCCGAGTGGGCAGCCGCCGCCGCCGCGGCCTCCTCGCGGAGGCGCGCGGCGATTTCCGGGTCCATGACCTCGACGACGGCCCGATCGAGCCCGCCGAGGACGTCGAGCGGGCCCTCGGAGGCGCTCGAGACGACCAGGGGGCGGTCGGGCAGCGGCGCCGCAGCAGGAGGCAGCAGCAGCAGCGGCAGCGGCGCGTCGGCGAGCGCGCGCAGCAGCTCGAGCTCCTCGCCCTGCCCTGCGCCCGCGCGCAGCCACGCGAGCAGGTCGGCCAGACGCGGGCCCTCGTACCACCCCCACAACCGCCCCTCGTCCTCCTCGACGTACACGCGGAACGCGCCCGCGGCGCCGCCGAGCGCCCAGTACCGGCGGCCGAGCGCGTCGCTCCCGAGCGGGCGGCGCAGGCCGACGCGCTCGCGCTCGAGCCAGCGCAGCCAGGCACGCGCGAGCGGGTGCATGCGCGGCGGGTACAGGGCGCCCAGGCGGTCTTGGTGCTCCCGCTGCGCGCGGTGGAGGCGCACGAGCGCCTGGTCGCCGCCGTAGAGGTCGGACAGCGCGGCGTCCGCGGCGGCGATGGCGCGCTCCGTGGGGAGGGCGCCGGGCGCGGCGGGGACGGCGACGCCGACGGGACGGCGCAGGGTCGGGCGCGCGAGCTCCGCGTAGGCGCCAGCGCCCAGGTCGTTCTCGCCGCCTTGGACCAGCGTGCGCAGCGCGGCCGCGGCCGCGGCGCCCGTCAGGTTGCCATGGCCGCTGCCGCCGCCACCACCGCCGCCGCCGCCGCCGCCCCCGCCGCCCCCGCCCCCGCCGCCCCCGCCTCCTCCCCCCCCCCCACCCCCTCCTCCTCCCTTCCACCGCCGCGCCGCTTGCCGCTCCGACGTGCCTGGGGGCGGCGGGGGCGCCACCCCGGTCTCCGTGATGATCGCCAGCGTGCCCCCGCCCGCGTAGGCGTCCGCCCGCACCGCCACGTGCTCGCGCACCGCGTCGGCCGACAGCGCCAGCTCGAGCAGCGCCCCGAGCAGCGCCAGGCGCTGGCCGGGCGTGAGGCGGCTGTAGTCGCGCGACTGGAGCGCCTCGGCCGCGCTCACGGCCGCGCGGTCGACGAGGGGCGGGGAGGGGTTTGAGGCGTTGGCGGCGGAGGCGGAGGGGGGGCGCGCGCCTGCTGCTGCTGCTGCCTGGTGCTGCGGGCTCTCGCCGGGCGCGCTTGCGCCTGCGCTTGCGGCCGCTGCCCCGCCGCCCGCCGCCGCCGCCGCCCCGGCCGCCGACAGCACGACGGCCATCGTGCGCGCGGCCCAGTGCGTCTGCGACGCGACCGTCTGCAGGCGCGGCGGCAGCGGCTCGGGGGCGTAGCGCGCCTCGTCCGGCATGCGCGGCGGGAAGCGGGGCCGCGGCGCGGTGCCGTCGATCACGCGCAGCAGCGCGAGGTGCACGTCGCGCAGCACGAGGGCGCTGGCGCAGGCGCTGCGCGGGTCGTCGGCGACGGGGTAGTCGGCCGGAGGAGGAGGAGGAGGAGGAGGAGGAGGAGGAGGAGGAGGAGGAGGAGGAGGAGGAGGAGGCGCGCCCGGGATGGGGTTGCCCGCGGCTGATCCTGCTGCTGCTGCTGATCCTGCTGCTGCTGCTGCTGCTCCCGCCGCCTGCCGCTCTTCGTACGGCCGCGGCGCCGCGCACGGCGGCAGCTCCCAGCCGCCAGGTCCTCCTCCTGCATCGGCAGCAGCAGCAGCAGCAGCCGCCGCCGCGTCCGGCCGCCCGTCGCCCTCGTCGTCGGCCACCGGCGGCTGCGGCCCCGGGCACAGGCCCGCCTCGAGCGCCTCAAAGGGAAACGGCGGCACGCCCATCAGCGGGCCGAACGCCATGCAGAGCTCCCATGCGCCCAGGGCGACGGGCAGCAGCTCGGGCGGCACCCCGCTGCGGAACGCGCGCGCGGGCCGCGGGGGCGGGCCGCGCGCGAGGGCGCGCTCGCGCTCCAGCCTGCGCCGCCTGCCGCCGAGGTCGCGCTCGGCGCGCTCGCGCCGCAGCGCGGCCAGGCGCGCCGTGCGCGCGTGCCCGGCCAGGCCCGCGAGCGCGCCGCCAAACGCGCGGCCCTCCTCGGCCGTCTCGGGCGCAAAGAGGGCCGGGTCGCCGTAGCCCGCGGGCATGACCGAGGCGAGGAGGGCGGCGCCCGTCGACGTTGCTGCTGCTGCGGTGGTGGTGGTGGTGGTGGTGGTGGGCATGGCGGCGGCCGCCGGCTTGGCGCCGGGCGCGGCGGAGGCCGCTCCTGCTGCTCCTGCTGCTGCTGCTGCTGCTCCCGCTGAAGCAGCCTCCGCGGCCTCAACGGCGACGACGGTGCCGGCCACGACAGGTCGGGTCGTCGGCGGCGGCGCGGCGCCCCGCTCCATTGGCGCCTGCCGCGGCGCAGCGGGCCCGGCGACCGTCGAGGCGACGGTGGGATCGCCGCTCATGGCCGCGCCGCCGGCCGGTGGGCCTGGTGCCCCCGTTCGGGCGGGCTGATGGACGGACAGCCACGTAGTAGTGGTGGGTTGTGGTCTGTGCGGTCGACCGGGAGCTCCCGTCGCGCACTCGGAGCGCGGTTTCGGGACCTGGACGCGGCGTCACGCCTCCATCATCAGGATTGAGGGCCGGAGCAGGCGCTCGCCGTCCAAGGGTTTGCTGCGACTGGGCTGGCCGGTTTTTTTTTCTGAGGACCTCCTTTCGATTCGAGTTGGTGTTTTGGTGGGTTCGCAGGAGGGAAGCGGGCCTAGGCAAGAGTCGGCGCGCGCGCTGGATGACAGGGTGACAAGCTGGTGCAGCGCGTTAGAGCGACTCGCTGCGAATGGGAAGAGCGGGTTTCATCAGTGCGCGGCTGAACAGCTGGGCGAGCGCGATTTCCTGTTTGTCGAGCGGCGGCGGGAGAACGACGCGGAGGGGCCGCCCCGCCGACGTGCCGGGCCCGCGCGATGCCCCGCCTGACGCACGACCCACAACGCATGTTGTTTCTTTTTAATAAACCCACCGCCGTTCTAGTGACTCCGCCAGAGGGGCGGGGCTCACAATACGTCGCCAAGCAAGGATCAGGACGAAGCAGGACAGGGCCGCCGCGCGCGCGCGCGCGCCATATCATCACAGCGGCGCGCCCCCGCCACCGCCAAACGGCGACGGCGCCGCCGCCGCGGCCGGTGCCTCGGGCGCGGGCAGCGCAAACTGCTGCGCGGCCGAGCCCGTCAGCAGGCCCACGACGCCGCCCGTGCCGTCGGCGGCGCCCAGGGGGAGGAACATGTCGTGGCGCTGCCCGCTGTACGCCGCCCACACCTCGGAGGCCGCGAGCTCGGCGGCCGCGCGGTCGGCGGGCGAGCCGCCGCCGCCCGCGGCCGCGGCCGGGGGGGCGCCGGCACCACCACCACTGCCACCGACCCCACCGCCGCCGCCGCCGCCGGCCCCTCCGGACATCGCCATCGCGCGCAGCACGTCGACCACCAGGGCGCGCAGGACCGCGCGCTCCTGCTCCGACGCGCCCTCGGGCGGAGGGCGGCGCCAGTCGAGCAGGTGCAGCAGGCGCGGGATCAGCGCCGCCTGCAGCCCCTGCTCGACGAGCGCCTGGCGGCGGCGGTTGGGCGCGGCGAGCGCGCGCACGGCCGCCTCGAGCGCGAGGAGGGCCGGGCCGTGGCCCCAGGCCATGCACGAGAGGAGCGTGGGCATCAGGCGCGCGGCAGGCGCGGCTGAGGGGGGCTGCTGCTGCTGCTGCTGCGGCTGCTGCTGCTGCTGCTGCGGCTGCTGCGCTTGCCCCGCTCCCCCTGCTGCTGCTGCTGCTGCTGCTGCCACGACGATCGCCCCCGCCGCCACCACCTCGGACGCCAGCGCCTCGGCCGCCGCGGGGCTCGCCGCCAGCTGGTGCAGCAGGCGCAGGGCCGTGCCTCCGAGCTCGTCCGGCGCGGCGGCGCAGTCGGCCGCGGCCGCCGCCGCCGCCGCGCGCGCCGCCGCCTCGCCCTGCCCGGCCGTGGCTGCCGCCGCCGCGGCCGCCGCCGCCGCCAAAGCACAAGCCGCGGCCGCGGGCGCCGCGCGCTGGGCCAGCAGCGCCAGCACGCGCCCGGCGTACCCGAGCGCGGCGGCGTGGTCGGCCAGGAGCGGGTGCCCCTGGAGCAGGGCCACCGCCGCGGCCGAGAGCAGCAGCACCGACGACATGGGGTCGTTGCTGTTGTTGCCGCTGCCGCTGCCGTTGCCGCCGCCCGCGCCCGCCCCCGACACCGCCGCCGCCGCCGCCGCGGCCTGCGCCGCCCGCTGCAAATAGGCCTCGAGCAGGCCCTCGCAAAAGGCCTTGGGGTCGCGCACGGGGTACCGCGGGTTCTTGAGGAAGAAGCGCACGTAGACCCCGCCGACGTGCAGCTCCCCGGCGAGGCGCGCGCCGTAGTCCGGGCCGGCGTACCCGGCGGGCGGGGACCACTCGTAGTCGGCGACGGCCGCAGAGGCGCCGCCACCGCCACCCGCCGCCGCCGCCGCCGCCGCCGCCGCCGCCGCCGCCTCGGCCTCCCACGCGACCGCGTGGGCCGCGCGCACGGACCCAGCCAAGGCGCCGGCCTCGGCCGCGGCGGCGTCGGCCATGCGCGCGTCCCACACGAGCTCCGGGGTCTCCGCCGTGGCCGACATGGCCGCGAGCGCGGCGTCGGCGGGGCCGTCACGCACAGCGGCCGCCAAGCCCGGGGGCAGCAGCGCGCCGATCAGCGCCGCCACGCGCGGGCCGTGGGCCGGGTGCGCGCACATGCGGGCGAGGATGCCGGCGACGGCGGCGCGCGCGGCCTCCTCGTCGGCGCGCGGGGGGGTGGCGGCGGCGACGGCGGCGGCCACGCCCTCGGCGTCGAGGCCGCGCCGCGCCCGCGCCCGCGCCGCCGCGGCCCGCTGCCACGGCCACCGCTGCTGCCGCGCCTGCAGCTGCCGCGGGGACGAGGTCGACGACGCGTCCGCGCCCGCGGCCGAGTCGCCCGCGCCAGCCAGCAGCACGCTCAGCAGCATGACGGCCCCGCCCTGGTAGCCGCCGACCAGCGCCGCCTCGGGCTCCGACGACAGAGCGCGCAGCAGCACGAGGGCGCGCGCCATGACGGCAAACGACGGCGCCTGGCAGCAGGCGAGCCAGAGCAGCAGGCGCGCCGAGTGGCCGCCGTCGCCCGACGACAGGGCGGCGACGCACCCCGCGCTCTGCGTGCAGCGCACGAGCACGGCCAGGGACGCGGCCGCGAGGCGCTCGGCGTCGTCGGCGAGCGCCTGGGGCGTGTCTTTCGGCGCGGTCGCTGCCGGCGGCGCGTCGCCGCCGCCGCCGTCGGCCGCCGCCGCCGCAGCGTCGTCCTCGCCCTCTCCGCCCTCCGCCACCTCCCTTGGCGCCGCCGCCGCCGCCGCCGCCGCCCGCTCCATCAGCGGCGGCCAAGACGCCGCCGCGGGGATCAGCGCCGCCACGAGCGGGGAGACCGCGCTGCGGCTCGACAGCAGGCCCAGCAGGCGCGGCTCGCGCGCGAGCAGCGCCCCGACCGCCTCGAGCACCTCGAGGCAGCGCGCGCGCTCCTGGGCGGGGAGGTTGTGCAGCGCCCTCCCGGACGCCGCGCGCAGCACGAGGCGGTCGTAGAGGAAGCGCACGAGGGCCTTGAGGAAGGCCTGCGGGTCGGACGGCATGCCCGCGGCCGCGGCGGCGGCGGCGGCGGCCGCGGCGTCCGAGGCCCCCGTTCCCGGCCCGACCGTCGACGCCGTCGCGGCGGCGGCCGACCCCAGGGCGCGGCAGCGGGCGTTGAAGACGCGCACGAAGACGCCGCCGACCTGCAGCTCGGAGCGCAGGCCGCTGTACTGGAAGGACGCGAGCTGCCGGACGCCGCGGGAGACGCCAGAGGCGGCGGCGGCCGAAGCGGAAGCGGGCGAGGTGACGGAGGAGGGGGAGGCGCCGGCGAGCGCCCGGCCCTCGCCCCTCCGCTCGCCGACCTCCTCCTCGTCGTCGTCGTCGTCGTCGTCGTCGCCCCCCGCCCCCCCGGCCAGCCCGGCCTCGCGCTGCCTCTCGAGCAGGTCGAGCAGCTCGGACCGCATGGCGCTGTTCCAGATCACCTGAGCCGTCTCCACGCTGCTCCCCAGGCACGCCAGCACCGCGCGCGGGTCGTCGGCCGCCAGGCGGTCGGCCAGCGAGTCGGTCAGCAGCGCGCGCAGCGCGGCGCGCGCGGGGTCGCAGCGGGGCGTGGCGTGCCCCGCCGACGCCGGCAGGAGGCCCGCGAGGCGCGCGAGGGCGCGCGCGGCGAGGAGCGCGTGCTGCGAGCGCGCCTCCTGCGCGTTGCTGCGCAGGGACGCCAGGCGCAGCACGGCAAAGGCGCCCGCGGGGTCGGCCGGGTCGGCAGCGGCGGCAGGGGCAGAGGGGGCGGCGGCGCCGGGAGCGCCCCCCCCGACGGTCGGCGGGCTGAACGGCAGCAGCATGCGCGAGCGCGCCTCGGCCGCGAGCGTGCCGTCGTACCCGAGCAGCAGGGGGACGGCCCACGCCAGGGCCCCGGCCCGAAGCAGCCCCTGCTGCAGCCGCGGGGACGCCGACATGTGGCACACGGCCACGAGCGCCGCGTCGACGGCCGCGGGGCAGCGCTCAAAGCCGAGGCTGCGGACGACGTCGCGCAGCAGCCCCCTCGCGCGCGGGTCGCCCGGGGCGGCCATGGCCTCGCGGGCGCCCGGGACCGCGGCGAGGCCGGCGATCGTGCGCAGGACGGCCGTGGCCACGACGGCGGGCGGGTCGGTCGGGGACGCGTCGCGCAGCGACAGCACGCCGAGGCAGCGCTCGAGCAGGGCCGCCATGGCGGCAACGCCGCCCGAGCGGAACAGCTCCTCGGCGTTGAGCGGGCAGCACGTGCAGGTGAGCCAGGCGAGGTCGACGGCGGCGGAGACGAGCTGCACGCGTTCGCCGGAGAAGAAGCTGCCGCCGCCGCCGCCGCCGCCAGCAGAGGACGCTGGGGCGTCGTTGCCGCCGCCGCCGCCGCTCACGCCTGCCGCCGCCGCCGCCGCCGCCGCGCCTCTGGAAAGCGGGGAGGACGACGCCGCTCCCGCTGCCGCCCACGCGCCGCCGCCCTCCCCCGCGCCGCGCACCACCTCGAGCAGGGGGCCGTACCCCGCGTACTTGTACGGCGCCAGCTCGCGCGGGTACCGCCGGAACAGCACGCACTGCGCGCGCAGCATCAGCAGGATGCGCCAGCCCTGCGGGCCCTCGCCGCCCTCGCTCCCCGCTTGCAGCCGCTCGTACGCGCGCTGCACCTCCAAGAAGCGCACGCGCGCCTCGGGCGAGGGGTTCTTGTCCGGGTGGTAGCGGCGCGCGAGGTTGCGGTAGGCGCGTCGCAGCTCGTCCTCGCCGAAGGAGCCGTCGCTGGCAGCAGCAGCAGCAGCAGCAGCAGCACCCGTCGCGCCGCCGCCGCCGCCGCCGCCGCCACCACCACCGCCGCCACCGCCGCCGCCACCGCCGCCGCCGCCACCGCCGAGCCCCAGCACGGCCGCCGCGTCGCGCTCGCTCATGGCCAGCGGCCGCCGCGCGAGCTCCTCCCGCCACTGCGCCAGGAGCGCCTGCAGCAGCTGCACGTGCTCGACCACGCGCCACCCGCCGAAGCGCGCCTCGTCGGCCAGGTGCCGCAGGTAGTACCGGTGGCACCACACCTCGCGCTCGAGCTCGGGCCACCGCAGCGGCGGCGGCGGCGCGTACTCGTAGCCGGCGGACGAGTAGTTCTCGGCGAGGCGGTGCGGCAGGTCCCCGAGGTGCTGCAGCAGGGCCGGGACGAGGCGCCCGAAGCGCATGCCGTGCGTCCACACGACCTCCGGGGTGTCGTGGTCGCCCGCGAGGGCCTCGGCGAAGACCGCGGGGCCGTACGAGTGCAGGACGTGCAGCAGGGACTCGGGCAGCAGCGGGGCGAGGTACGAGCGCTGGGCGAGCGGCGCGCTGCTGCCGCCCTGGCCTCCAAAGTCGCGCGCGGCGCCCGCGGGGCCCCGGAACGCCTGCTTGAGGTGCGCGGCGTGCAGCAGGGTCGCGACCTCGAGCAGGTTGCTCCCGCAGTAGCACAGCGCGAAGAAGAAGGCCCCCGTCAGGTAGAGGCGCGGCAGCGCGCCCGCGTCATCGTCGCCGTGCCCCAGCACCTCGGCCAGCAGCGCGGCCGCCGCGGCCACGAGCGCCGGCTCGCCCGTCAGCATGACCTGCGCGACGCGCGGCAGGCAGCGCGCGGACGCGACGGCGCGGTGCGCCCGCGGCGGCGGCTGGAGCGGGGCGCCCGTGCCGGGCTCGACCGCGGGCAGCAGCGCGGCGAGCGCGCGCAGCGTCTGGAGGCCGACGAGCGCGGCGTCAAAGGGCCCGAGCAGCCCCGCGCCCTCGGCGAGCAGCCAGCGCAGCTCGCGCACGGACGCGAGGGGCTCCGGGGCGCGGCGCCCCGCGGCCCAGAAGGGGGTGGAGCCGTTGATGCGGCCCCGGCGCCACAGGTGCTTGATCTCGGCCTTGGAGACGGGGCCGGCGCGGCCGGTCTCGTCGGTTTGGGCGGCGTCGGCGTCGGCGGCGGCGGCGGCGTCGCCGTCGGCGTCGGCGGCGGCGGCGGCTTTGGCCGCCTCGTCGTCCCCGTCCGCCTGCTTCTTCTGCTGCTGCTGCTCCGCGGGCGACGACACCACCCCCTTGGGGTAGTAGTACCACTCCTTGGGCGCCTCCGCGTGGCTGATCGACGTGAGCAGGTGCCCCGCGGGCACGCCCCCGCCCGCCGCCGCCGCCCCCGCGCCGAGCGCCGCCGCCGACGCCGCGCGGCGCTCGGGGCACTCGTGCGCCGCGGCGGCCACGTCGACGAGCAGCTCGACCCCGCCCTGGTCCATGAGGGCGTACGCGTTGGCGCGCGCGGCGCGCAGCGCGGCCGCCGCCGAGGGGGACGCGGTGGACGCCGCGCTGGGCGACGCGGCCGTCGGCAGGGCCGGCGCCGCCGCGCGCGGCGCGACGACCGCCTGCAGCAGCAGCAGCAGCGCGTGCCTGAGCGCGCGCGAGGGCGTCAGGTCGGCCAGGCGCACGAGGTAGGGCACGCCGTCCACGGGCCCGATCGCGCCGGCGTGGCTTGAGTAGGCGGCGGCCATGGCGCGCACGCACAGCTCGGCGACGGCGCGGCGCTCGGCCGCCGACGCCGGCAGGGCGTCTGCGGAGGAGCAAGGGGAGGAAGCCGCGCCGGCGGGGCCGAGCAGCCCGTCGGCGGCGCCGCCGCCGCCGCCGCCGCCGCCGAGGGGCGGGTAGCCGTTGCTGCTGCTGGCGCCGCTGCTTCCGCCGCCGCCCGCTGTCGTGACGCTCATGCCGCCCCCACCCCCACCCCCGCCACCGTCGCCGCCCTCGAGCAGCAGCAGGCGGTTGTAAGCCGCGAAGAAGAACTCGCGCGGCGCCGCCAGCTTGGCCACGGCCGCGCCGTCGCGCCCCTCGAGCAGCAGGCGCACGTAGACCCCCCCGACGCACAGCTGCCCGCGCAGCGAGGGGTAGGCCACGGCAAACTCCTGCCAGTTCCACGCGGGCCACGCGCCGCCGCCGTGCGCGACGCGCGCGCGCCGGGCGGAGAGCCCGCCCTCCTCGCGCTCGAGCGCCGCGCGCAGCTCCTGCCTCGTGCCCTCGTTCCAGACGAGGCCCGCGTGGCAGTGGTCGCGCGCGAGGGCCTGCCAGAGGGCGGGCCAGTTGCCGCGGAGGCCGCGGGGCGGCTGCTGGTGCGGGGCGAGGGGCGCGGGGGCGGCGGGGGCAGCGGGGGAAGGGGGCGGCGCGAAATCGGCGGCGGCGGCGGCGGCGGCGCCGGGGGCGGCGGCGGCGGGGGGCAGGTAGGCCGCGAGCGCCGCGCCTCCGGCCCCGACGACGCCCCCCATGCCCTCCGCCGCCGCCGCGCCCGCGGCCAGGCCGCTCTGGACGGACGACGACACCCTGCCCATGGCGCTCGAGACGGCCGCCGCCGCCGCCGCCGCCGCCGCAGACGCGGCCGCCGCCGCGTCCTGCAGCAGGGCCGGCTGCGCCCCGGCGGTCGGCGCGGACGCGGCCGTCGGCGCCGCCTGCATCTGCTGCAGCGTCAGGTAGCCGCCCGTGGCGCTGCTGGTTGCGGCTGGAGCGGCCGCGGGCGTCGCAGCCAGGGACGGCGGCGCCGCAGCCGCCGCCGCAGCCGCCCCGGCCAGACCGGCTGCCGCGGCCAGCGGGTCGGCCGGCCCCGTCGACGCCGGCGGGAGGGCGCTCGCTGCTGCCGCTGCTGCCTGCGCGGCCGTCGGCTGCTGCTGCTGCTGCTGCTGCTGCTGCTGCTGCTGCTGCTGCTGCTGGGGCACGCTCAGGTACCTGACCAGTCCGGGCGGCAGCGCGCGGCGCAGCAGCGCGAGGGCCGGGGCGTAGTCGTCCGCCCACGCCGCCACGAGCTGCTGGCTCAGGCGCGCCTTGGCCGACACGGCCCCGCCGCCGCCCCCGCCCCCGCCGCAAGCGCTGGTCGCGGCCACGCGCAGGTGGTGCAGCAGCGCGCCCTCGCGCAGCGCCGCCTCGCGCATGGGCGCGGCCGCGCACCCGCCGCCGTCGGCCACCGCGCGCATGAGCACGGCCGCCCCGCCCGCCACGCGCGGGGACGGGTGCGAGAAGAGCGCAAACAGCGGGCGCCCGAGGCTCGCGGCCGCCTCGAGCGCCGCCTCGAGCAGCGGGGTCTCGGTGGTGCGGCTGCAGGGCTCGAGGCAGAGGGCCGCGAGCGCCTCGAGCAGCGCGGCCGTGGCGATTGGGGAGGGCGGGGGGTCGCGGCGAAGCGGGGCGACGAGGGCGGCGAGGCGCAGGGCGCCGACGCGCGCGCCGGGCGGGAAGCAGGCCGACTTGGCCGACTTGCCGGACAGCTCGTCCTCGGGCGACGACGAAAAGGCGGGCGCGCCGCCGCCGCCGCCGCCGCCGCCGTCGTCGTCGTCGTCGTCGTCGCCATTGCCGATGCCGCCGCTCGCGCGCCCGCCGCTCCGGCCGACGCGCCAGGGGGCCGCCCCGCGCCGCGTGGGCCCGGGCGCCCAGAGGCGCGCGAGCAGGCGCGCGGCCTCGGCGGTCACGTGGTCGGCCCCGCACGCCAGCGCCGCAAACGTGCGCGGGACGGCGCCCGGCGTGGCGAGCAGCATCGAGGCCAGGCGCGGCGTCGAGGCGAGGCGCGCCAGGCACTGCAGCACGCCGACGGCGCGCTTGGCGTCGTCCGGGGACATGGCCGAGGCCGAGGCCGAGGGGATGGACGCGATGGCGGCGGCCGGGCCCGACGACGCCTGCGACGCCTGCGTCTGCTGCTGCCCCTGCCCCTGCCCCGCCCCCCCGCCCACCCCGCCGGCCGCCGCGGCCGAGGTCGCCGACGGCGGCGGCAGGACGGCCAGCGTGGCGGCCGCGGGCGCGAGCGCCTCGGTCAGCAGCGACACGAGCGCGACCATCGCGGCCGGGTCGACCTCGGCGTCGTTGTTCACCCCGGCGTAGGGGATGGACGCGTTGAACTCGGCCACGCACTCGTGCAGCGCGAGCCGCGCGTCCTCGGGCGACGGCAGCGCGCTGGCGGCAGAGGAGGAGGAGAGGGCGCCGCCGCCGCCCGAGAAGCCTCCCGGCGCCGCCACGGGCGGGCTGTTTGGCGGCGCGAGACCCGGTGCGCCGGCGCCCGCGGCGCCGGGCGCGGGCGACGCCGCCCGCTGCGCCGCCAGCAGCGCGCCGTTGGCCGCGGCCGCCTGGAGCGACGTCGACCCGCCGACGGCCGCGGCCGTGGCCGAGAGCACGTCGCGCGCGCGGCCGTTGAGCTCGCCGCAGTAGAGGCGCTGCAGGTCCGGGTCGAGCGACGTGGCCGGGGAGTGCGACGACGGGGAGGCAGCGGCGGCGGCGGCGTCCATCGCGCCGGCCCCGCTGACGCCGCCGCTTCCGGCTCCCCCTGGCTGCTGCTTTGCCGCCGCCGCCGTCGGCGGGACGACCACGTCGCCAGGGGCCGTGAAGCCCGGCAGCACCGGCACGGGCCGCCGCGCCGCCTGCTGCGCCGCGCCCAGCAGGGCCGCCACGACGCCGTCGCGCGCCGGGCACGCGTACACGGAGGGCGGGGCGCCGTCGGACCACTCGACGGCCAGGAGCTTGGCGTCGTGGGCGAACCGCACGATCGCGGCCACGGCGGCGAGCGGGCGCCGGCGCGCGACGTCGTGCGAGCCGGGCAGGCGCTCGAGCAGCGAGGCCGGGGTGACGACGAGCACGGCGCGGCGGGCGTTGGCGCCCCCTGCAGCGGCGGCGAGGGCCTGGAGCACGGCGCCGCGCTGCAGCCACGCGGGCGAGGGGCCCGCATTGCCGCCGCCTCCCCTGCCGGGCGACAGCGGCGGCGGCGCCAGCACCGGCGGCGGCGGGGCCACGGGGCGCGCCAGGGCCGACGGGGCCGCGTGCGCGAGCTGGGGCGGGAGCACGTCCGGGCGGGGCCGCAGCGCGTCCACGTCCCACGAGCCGATCGGGTGCTCGCCCTCGCGCGCGCTGTGCGCGCGCTCCGCCTGCAAGCGCGCGGCGAGGAAGCGCCCGGCCGCCGCCGTCGCCGCGCCGCCCCCGCCCGCCGAGCCGTCCGCGGCCAGGCGCAGGCCGAGCCGCCGGCGCGCGACCTGCTGCGCGTGCGCGAGCAGCTGCTCGCGCCCCCTTCCCGCGGCCAGCACCGTGGGCGCGCGGCTCGTGCGGCTCAGCACGGCAAAGGCGCCGCCGGGGCACGGGACGGACGGAGAAGGCGCCGAGGAGGAGGAGAGGAGGTCGCCCGCGTCCAGCAGCATCAGGCCCGGCGACGCCAGCTCGTGAAAGTCGGCGCGCCACGCCACGCGCAAAGGGCTGGCGGCGTCCGACGAATCCGCGCGCTCGAGCGACTCGATGCCGTAGGCAGTGACGCGCAGGACGGAGGGCTGCCACCACCCGGCAGGGCCGAGGGGGGCGGCGGCGGCGGCGGAAGCGGGCGTGGGCGCGGCGCCGCCGCCATAGGCCGCCATCGCAGCCGCGGCCGCGGCCGCCGCGGCCGCCGCCGTGCCGCCGCCACCGCCGCCGCCGCCAACGCCATATCCACCTCCAGCACCACCCGCCCACCCCTCCTCGGCCGCGTCCACCCACCGCGCCGCGCCCGCAAACTCGGCCGCGGGCCCGAGCAGGCGCGCGGCCAGCGCGCAGCGGCCCGCGGCGCCCGCGGCCGCCACGGCCTGGTACAGGTCGGTGAGCAGCCGCGCGCGCTGCGCGCCGCACGACAGGTGGATGGGCTTGTACTTGGACCGCGCGTCCGCGCGCGCCGACAGCACGATCTCCTGCCCGTCCTCGCCGAGCGTCACGCCCTCGATGTCGCCGCCGCCGCCGCCGCCGCCGCTGCCGTCGGCCGCGCCGCCGCCGCCGCCGGCGCCCGCAAACGTGTACGTGTTGGTGAGCGCGAGCGTGCGCTCCGGGTTTTGCGTGTGCACGGCCGTCGGCGTGATGACGAGCACGCGCTTGTACCGCCCGCGCCACGAGTGCTTGACGACGAGGAATCGAGCGAGCGTGTCGGCAGGCTTGGTGTCGATCGCCGCGTGGTGCGCGCCGCCGCCGCCGCCGCCGTCGCCGAGGCCCGTCGCGCCCGCGAGCAGCGGGAGGAGCGAGTCCATTTGTTTGTTTGTTTGTCTGTTTGGTATGGTGGTGTTGTTGGTGTCGGAGGTCGACGACGTGTTGGTGTCTAACAAGCGCGCGGCCGCTGCTGTGGTCGGGGCGAGCGCGTCTCTTGGGCGTGTCGCGTCTCGGGAGGTTGATGCGCGGGGACGGTTTTTGTGCGTTCTCTCTCCCGTGCGCTCGGTCACGGGGCGGGATTGGTCGGGTGCGCCATCGTTATCGTTGGGTCTGTCGGGGTCGGCGATGGGCGATGAGCGATGGGGAGAATGGCGAGGTGCGAGGACGGGGCCGGGGGCGGAGGGGATGTCGTCGAGGGTCAGCAGCAGCGGGCATTGCCAGGAAGGCTCGTCAGCATCCACTCGGCGTTCTCTCTCTCTCTTCTTTCCAGCGACGCGGTGACACTCGGACGCAGCGCACACACACACTCATACAGCTACTCACAAGCACACACGCCCTATTCCGACCGCACACACGACCCGGCATCGCATCACGAGCGCGACGCCATCCCCGGCCGCTCCCTCCCGCGCGCACGCCGCTCGGCCGAGACAATCGGCAGCCACAGCAGTCGCAGCAACAGCAGCAGCAACAGCAGCAGCATCAACTACCAGTAGGGCTCTCCCCCGTCCTTGGCTGCGGCGACAGCGGCGGCGGCGGCGGCGGCGACGGCAGCGCGTGCGTCGACGTGCGATCGCAGCTCCATCCCCGTCGCGCCACCATGGACATGCACCACAAGCTCCGGCGCGACCCCGCGTGGGACGCGCGCGGCTGCAACCTATGCGGAGTGGTGCGTTGGTCGTTCTCGATTGGGAACGGCGCCGTTTTTATGCCCCCGCCCGCCGCCCACGCCCTCACCTCCCCCTTCGGCGACGCCCCCCCTTCCAAAAAAAAACCACGACAACAACCACCACGCCGACACAGGTCGGCCACATGGCCGCCGAGTGCCCCAACGGCAGCGTCCCCTGGAAGGCCATCTACGGCGAGGGCGAGTTTGTCCTGCGCCCGCCGCTCTTCGAGTCTCAGATCCGCGCGGCCAAGGCCGCGCGGCGCGTCGACCCCGTGCGGCTCGAGGCGGCGGCGCGCGACTATGCGCGCGCGCGCGTGGCGGCGCTGGAGGAGGCCGAGCGGCGGCAGCGCGAGATGGGCGCGGCGGCGGGGGGGGCGGAGGCGGCTGGTGCGGGGGCGGGGGTGGTGGCGGCGGGGCCCGTGCCGTCGTCGATGGTGGCGGCGGCGGCGCCCGTCGCGGCCGCCGCCGCGCCTGCCGCCGCCGCCGCAGCCGACGGCCCGCCGCTGCCCGCGGGCTGGGCTTCGGCGACCGCCCCCTCCGGGAAGACGTACTATTACCACACGCAGACGCAGAAGCGCGTGTGGCGGCGGCCGACGGCAGAGACGCCGACAAGTTGAAAAAACGATCGTGTGTGCAATCAGATCAATCAATCATCCTCGACGCGCCCCTTTTTTTTCTTGCCCGCGCCCCTTCTTGGCGCCGCCGACGACGCCGACGCCGCGACAAACGTCGCGGGCGGGTGCGCCGCCAGGCACGCCGACAGCAGCGCGGCCGCGCGCCCGGCCAGCGCAGTAGCTGCTTGCGGTTACCGTTCTCAGATGGAGAGAGAAAAAAGAAAGAAAGACGCGTGTGTGTTTCTGCAGCCGAGCGACGGTCGCGGGCGCCGCGCCTTTTCATCCGCGCCCGTCGGCACCGCCGACGCCGGTTCGCCGCGCCACAATCCGAGTAACTCTCATCTTTTTTGCTCCCACGCGCCGGTCGCCATGATTCGCACTGGCCGACCCGCGCTGTCCCGGGCATAGACCCCCCCCCCCTGCCTGCCCGTCCCCCGCTCGCTCTCCTTCCTGCCCGCTTCCGGGAAACCCCCCCCCCCCACTCTCGCCCGACACTTGTTGCTTCACGCTGGCCACGACCGGGGTTTCCGATGGGAGGGTGCCTCTCGCGCCCGCCCCAGGACGGGTGAGTGTCGATGGCCGCTGATGCGCGGTACTGATGGGGCGCGCGCCCGCGCCGTTCTCGGCGAGAGTCGAGCGCTCGCGGAAGCGATGGAATGGCCTCGACGTCGTCGTCCGAGCAAGGCCTTGGCCCCTCCGCAGCACACACACCAACGGAGCGCCGTCCGCTTCGGCTCCCCCCTCTCCCTCCCTCGCTTGCGCATCACGAACACAGGAACGCGCGGCAGCGTGAGGCGGCCGCCGTCACGAGCGCCCCTCCGCCCGCACCAGCAGCACCACGAGCACCCGCAACAGCAACAGCACCAGCACCGGCCGCCGATGTCGTCGTCGCCGGCGACAGCGACAACGGCGGCGGCGGCGTGCTGCTGCTGCCCGCCGCCTCGGCGCCTCTACAAAACCCCCAACCGCTGAGCGCAACCGCCGACGATGCTCCTCCATCAGCAGCGCCATCACCACTACTACCACCAGCAGCAACAGCAGTAGCAGCAGCAGCAGCAGCAGGCCCCTCGCCTCCTTGCCGGCAGGCGGCAAGAGACGGCGGCGGCGGCGGCGGCAGCCTTCCTGGCGCCGCCGATGCCGCCGCAACGCCAACGCCCGCACCGCACCGCCCGCCGCCCGGCCGCAGCATTTCTGCGGGCGTGCCCGCGAGCCCCTTTGACGGCGCGCAAACCGCCGCCGCCGCGTTCCCGAGCCTCTCGGCCACGCAGGACAGCGGCGGCGGCAGCCGGTGCACCGACGCAGCATCAGCAGCAGCCGCCGGCGGAGGAGGAGGAGGAGGAGGAGGAGCGGCGACGACGCCGGGCGCCCCTGCTGCCCAAGCCGCCGCCGCCGCCACCGCGACCCCCTCGCCGGCCCCATGGGGCGCGTCGTTTGGCGGCGGCGGCGCGACCAGCACCGCGCCCTCGTCGCTGGCGCCGCAGACAGCGGCGTCGACCGCGCCCAGCCCGCGCGCGTCGGCCGACGAGGCCACGCTTGTGGCCGGCTGCACAGCGGCGGCGGCGGCGGCGGCGGCGGCCACGATCGCGGCGGGCAAAGGCTTTCACGCCGCAGCCGCGAGCCACAAGCAGCAGCAGCAGCAGCAGCAGCAGCAGCAGCAGCAGCAGCAGCAGCAACAGCCGGCGCCAACCTCCTCGGCCGGCGGCGCCGCTCAGGCCGCCTCGGCGGCCTCCGGAGGCGGTGTTGGCGACCCGGCCGCCTCGTTTGCGCCCGCGCCGCTCTCGCTCCCTCAGCTGCGGCAGCTGATCGAGCGCGCGGGGCTGACGGACGGCGAGCTGCGCGCCAAGCTGGCCGCGGGCCTGCGCGGCATCGGCGCGGGGTCCCTGCTCGCGGGAGGCGGCGGCGGGGGCCGCGGCGGCGGCGGCGGCGGCGGGAGCGGCAGCGGGGGCGGCGCGGCGTGCGCCGCCCTCTTGTTCGGCGCCGTGCCGCCCACGGCCAAGGCGGGCGGCGCCTCCGCCTCCGCCGCGGCGCGCGAGACGGACCAGCTCCAGGTGGGGCGCGACGGCGCGACGGGCGCGACCGTGATCAACCAGTACGTGGTGGTCAAGACGCTCGGGCGCGGCTCGTTCGGCAAGGTCAAGCTGTGCCTCAACACGGTCGACGGGCAGCTCGTGGCCGTCAAGATGATGAGCCGCGCGCACCTGCAGCGCGCCCTGCGGTACGCAGGGGGCGCGGGCGCGGGCGCGGGTGGGGCCGGATGCAGCATCGGCGCGGGAGGCGGCGGCGGCGTTGGCGGCGGCGGCGGCAGCTCGCGGGCGCTCGGCGCCCCCGGCGGCTTCTCCGGCCCAGGCAGCCGCCCCAACGCGCTGCGCAAGTCGGCGCGCCGCATGTCTCAGGGCCCCTCCGCGCTCGGCGGCGCCCCACCGCCCGACCTCCCGCCCGCCGCGCTCGCCTTCTTGCGCGGCGGCGGCAGCGGCAGCGTCGGCCCCGGCGGCACGGGCGGCAGCGGCGCCGCCGCCTCCGCCTCGAGCGTGACGAGCCCGATCGACGAGCTCACGCGCGAGATCGCCATCATGAAGAAGATGGACCACCCGAACGTGGTCAAGCTGCGCGAGGTCATCGACCCCCCGGGCGGGCAGTACCTCATGCTCGTGATGGAGTACCTCGAGCGCGGGCCCGTGCTGTCGACGTCGCGCGACCCGCGCGGGTTCTCGCGCCTGCCGGAGGAGGTCGCGGCCGACTACTTCCGCCAGGCCGTGCGCGGGCTCGACTACCTCCACTACCAGGGGGTCGTGCACGGCGACGTCAAGCCGGAGAACCTCCTCGTGTCGGCCGAGGGGGAGCTCAAGATCGGCGACTTTGGCTGCTCGCGCGTCGTGGACGGGCGCGCGGCGCAGCAGGCGCGCATGCAGGCGCACCTGGGCACCCCGGCGTTCACGGCGCCCGAGCTGATCGGGATCGGGTCCGCGGGGCCCGTGCCGCTCGTGCCGCAGCAGTACTCGCGGCAGGTGCAGGCGCAGGCGCAGCAGTGGGAGCGCGAGCGCGAGCGCGTGCGGGCGGCGCGCGCGGCAGCGGCGGCGGCCAAAGAGAAGCGGGAGCAGGAGCAGCAAGAAGCAGGGGTCGGGTGGGAGGCGTTTGCGGCCGGCAGCGCCGCGGCCGTCGCTGCTGCTGCTGCAGCTGCGCCGACGCCGGCGCCCCACCTCCCCCGCGGCCCGCCGCCCCCGGTCGCCTTTGGCGCCGCGGGCGTCGAGGCCGCCGCGGCCCAGGCCGCCGCCGAGGCGGCCGTCGCGCTCGATGTCTCGCGCCGCGGCCCGCCGAGCCCCTTTGCGGCCGACGTGTGGGCCCTCGGGGCCTGCCTCTTCTGCTTCGTGTACGGCCGCCTTCCCTTTGCGCCCGTGGCTGGCGCAGGGGCAGGAGGAGGAGGAGGAGGAGGAGGGGCGGCCGGAGGCAACAACAACAACAACAACACCAACAACAACAACAAGCAGCCGCCGCCGCCGCCGCCGCCCCAGCAAGGCGGCGTGCTCGACGTCTTTCGCGCCATCGTCGAGCAGCCGCTGGCGCTGCCCTCGGACGTGCCCGTCAGCGCGCACCTGCGCGACCTGCTGTCGCGCCTGTTCGAGAAGGACCCGCGCGCGCGCGCGACCCTCCGCGAGGTCGCGCGGCACCCCTGGGTCACCGACGGCGGGCGCATCCCCTTCGAGGACTCGCTCGTGTCGGTGCGCGCCGCGCGCCTCGAGGCCGCCGCGCGCGAGGGCGCCGCGCGCCTGGCCGCCGCCGCCGAGCGCGCCGACG
>Ga0315905_10001858_pt1 | contig 22413 bp, 23 predicted proteins | sample LakEriMetagenome_5_FD_203522 | JGI IMG/M metagenome (GOLD analysis project Ga0315905, IMG submission 203522) | Freshwater fungal communities from buoy surface, Lake Erie, Ohio, United States - Buoy 4 MA121 | ecosystem: Environmental > Aquatic > Freshwater > Lake | place: USA: Lake Erie, Ohio...
ATTGTGACGACGGCCATGATGATTCTCCTCTCCTGTGGTTAAGAGACTGGCCTCCGCGCCGAAGCGACCACAGGAAGAGACACAGTGCAATGACGTGTTAATGATTTATTCGTGGCCCCCGCCATGCCATCGTGTGGACGATGGCTTGACGACAGCCAAGAAGAGAGGCTACTGCCCGATTCCCCTTGTGCCACAAACGATCGGGCAACCACTGGCGAAACCAGCCGGGCCCGAGGCCGGGTGAGGCCAAAAAAGACCGCGGGGTCCAGATAGTTGCCCTCGGCTCGCGAACCAAGCCTGAGCCCAACATAAAACCATTGGTTTGCATAACCCACCACCTGTAACGGGTTCACCGCCTCGTCAAGGGCAACGAGTGCTCCACTGACCCCTCCCAAGACCTCATATAGAGGAGTGGCCATTTGGCCTCCCCTCTCTGGGGCAATTCCGGCGGCTACCTGGTCAATTTCCACCACTACATAAGGCACGCCGCCCACCGGCCCCACAAAAGTGACTACTCCTGGCCAAGACATGCGCACGGGCGTATTTTGACCAACGGCGAACTCGAGACCGCGGTTGCCCGCACACCACGTGCATTGCGGCCTACGAAACCAGTCGGTGACTTTGCCTGCCACAGGGGCCGGAGCAGTGTTTGCAACGCACATGACCATTGCAAAGACAGCACTCAACATGAGTGCCCCCGTAGGAACTTAAAATTCGGCTGCTGCGAGCCGCGACCGTAATTGCAAAACAGCTTTTGAATGTATTTGCGAAACACGGCTTTCCGTGACGCCAAGAATTTCGCCAATTTCCACGAGCGTAAGATTTTCGTCGTAGTAGAGAACCAAAACAGTTCGTTCACGTTCTGGCAGGTTTTTAATTTCCTCGCGCATGTGTGATCGCAACGCGTGCTCTTCCATCGCGGTATCGGCAGGACCAATTTGTTGACCAACCCCAGAGGGGGCACGGTCGGCAACAAGGTGGTCGAGAGGGCCAACGGTGCCAACAGCAACATCGGCAAGCCACTTCTGGAGTTCTTCCACAGTGATCTGTAATTCTTCGGCAATTTCTTCGTCGTTAGGTGCACGTCCCATTGTGTGCTCTAGCTGCGTTATTGCGGTCTGTACCGAGCGAGCTTTTGTGCGTACCGAACGCGGCACCCAGTCGAGGGCGCGCAAACTATCGAGAATGGCCCCACGAATACGAGGGACGGCATAGGTTTCAAACTTTGCACCATGAACTGGCACATATTTCTCAATGGCGTCCATTAATCCAAAGATGCCTGCACTTACCAGGTCTGCAGTATCTACATTTTTCGGCAACCCTGCTCCGAGTCGCCCAGCAACGAACTTCACGAGTGAGGAATAGTTGACCACGAGCCACTCACGTGCTTGGGGGGTGCGAGAACTTGCCCAGTCTTCCCAAGCGGTTTCCACCGTATAGCGCGCGCCTCGAATGTTCATGCGCGTGGGTGCGATGCGAGATAGGCCGATTGCAATCGTTCTTTGCTGACATGCGTATAGCGCTGAGTGGTAACAACATTTGCGTGTCCCAAAAGTTCTTGAACTGCTCGCAGGTCGGCGCCGTTGTCGAGCAAATGCGTGGCAAAGGTGTGTCGCAGTGCGTGTGGGTGCGTTGGATCAATTGATCTTCTATCAAGTATTCGCCGCACGTCTCGCGGGGTCAGTTGTTTGCCGCGCTCATTGAAGAACAGTGAATTTGAAGTTGGCACAGCTAGCTCGTGACGATGCTGCATCCATAAGTCAATAGCAGCCACAGTTGGCTCATTCAGGGGAACACGACGTTCTTTGGAACCCTTACCCCATACCGTTGCTGCTTTATTTTTAAGATCAATATTGGCAAGGTCGAGCGTGCACAATTCACTCACGCGCAGCCCGCTGCCGTAGAGCAATTCCACAATCGCTACATCACGTGCAGAACGCCACACTGGTTCATCTTCTATTTCAGAACCTGTGAGTAATGCACCCAGTTGATCTGCATTTAAAACACGTGGCAATCGCCCTTCGCCACTTGGTGCACGCACACCAACAGTAGGGTTCTCAATTTTCTTTCCCGACTGACGCAGTAGCCACGAAAAATAACGACGCAAAGCTGCAAGCTTGCGGGCAATGGTGCGTTTGGCATGAGTGCCCTTTGCATTTTCAGTGGGCTTTGAGTTGGTGAGAAACGCAAGATACTGCTTCACCATGATGCGCGTTACCGCCTCTGGTCGATGCACTTCGCATTCATCACTTGCCCACTGCGCAAAGAGTTCCACATCGGAGCGATACGCACTTTGCGTGTTCGGCGACATCGCAGTAAGAGAGGCTATGAACTCCTCTATTTTCCATGTCGCCAATGGCGTAGCCCGCGTGCCGCCCACACCTTCAAGGTAGTAGGTAGAGCTACCTCATGAGCGCTTCCCACCATCCGTTGGTGTCTACTACCCAACCCAGCGCTTCAAGCCTGCCCAAACTCACCGCAATGTCGTGCAGTGGTCTATTGAGCGCCAATATGAGGTGGTCAAGTGTCACTGCTCCATCTGTGCATGCAAGCAGCACATCTTGGTCGTGCGCATCGGGCGCAACGCGTGTTTCATAACTGCTCCCCGACGCGCGTTTATGGTCGAGTGCGAGGGCCGCAAAAAGGTCGTCAACACTGGTGACTGGCCCGCAACCTTGTTGAATGAGCAAGTTGGTGCCGCCCGCCGATGCAACACGAGGTGAACCCGGCACTGCAAAGACTTCAATATTGCGACGAATTGCTTCGGCAACCGTGAGCATTGAACCCCCCGACTCACGCGATTCAACCACAACAACCACTTCAGACAGCGCAGCAATAATGCGATTGCGCTGAGGGAAGTGGTACGGCTCTGGATGCACCCCAGGTGCGTATTCACTAACCAAGAGCCCGTTTTCACCTACCCATGCCCATAACCCAGCATTGCTTTTTGGGTACACAACATCAATTCCACATGCCACAACCCCAATGGGTTTACCAAAGGCGCCATCTTCTGACTGCGGATGCTCGTCGTAGTGCAATTTCATGCCGTGATGTACCGCACCATCAATTCCTCGCGCAAGACCCGATACAACAGCAATTTCATTGGCCGCTAACTGCTCTCCAAATTCACGCGCGGTATACACCCCCGATGGAGTTGGCGACCGCGTTCCCACAATGCCTACACGTCGCTGCTGCAAAGCGCTAAGCGAGCCTCTGTAGAAAAGTACCGCTGGTGGTGTTGGGTCATAACGCAATACGCGCGGATACGCAGGGTCGCCAATATAAACCACTTGTATATTTTCTCGCTCACAGCACTGCTGTATGAGCGCAACTGCATCTTCTGATTTTGTGGAATGAAACATTGCTCTCGCCCAGGCATCTTCAGGCTCTTCATGCAAAAGAGCGATGCGTAGTTTCTTTGGCGTCATGCCTTCTAACTGCGCAAGTGCCGCAGCAAATGCCCATGCTGGCATGCCTAGGTGTTGACTCATTAAGCAACTTCTCTTTCGTGCAGGCGTGTACGCATGAGAAGAGCCACACGCACGGTCTCGTGTGCAATTTCTCCCTCGTTTCCCGCCAGGTCGGCAAGCGTGCGAGCGACGCGGCGAATGCGGTGGTAACCGCGACCCGTTAGGCGCCCAAGTTCTAATTCACGACGCAACACATCTCGTGCTGCCGGTGACAAAGGCGCGTGAGTATCGAGTTCTTGAGCAGACAGCCGGGCATTCACGCCACCTGAACGATGCAACGACATTTCACGCACGCGAGCAACACGTTCTTGCACTGCTGCACTTGGTTCTCCTTCACGCACATCGAGTAATTCCTCGACCCCAGTCATTGCAACAGCTACACGAAGATCGAAACGATCGAGAAAAGGCCCAGACAACCTGCGCAGATATTTGCTTCGTGCAGTTTCATTGCACACACACGCCCCAGGGGCACCTCCACCACAAGGACACGGATTCGTTGCACCCACCAATAAGAAACGGGCGGGCAAGGTAATGCCGGCACTCGCGCGCGCAATACGCACCTCGCCTTCCTCTAAGGGTTGGCGCAATGCGTCAAGAACCGACGGCATAAACTCACCCACTTCGTCAAGAAAAAGCACCCCGCTATGAGCCAAAGATGCTTCACCTGGCCGCAATACGCTGCTACCCCCGCCCACCATTGCAATCATTGAAGCGCTGTGGTGTGGTGCACGAAACGGTGGAAAGGTAATGAGCCCACCAGGCGGCAATGAGGCCCCGGCTGCCGAGTGAATCATTGTTGCGGTGACTGCTTCTTCATTTGTGAGTGAAGGCAATAGCCCAGGTAAACGTTCGGCAATCATTGTTTTACCTGCGCCAGGTGAGCCCACAAATAAAATATGGTGACTGCCAGCAGCAGCAATTTCTGCGGCAAGACGTGCTGTGGGTTGCCCCCGCACATCGCTCATATCTGCAATGTGTGATGAGGCGTGTATTTTTTCTTGAGTCGAGGTGTCGAGCCATTCACCATCACCGCGCAATGCAAGAACCACATCGCGCAAGGTGGCAGCGCAATGAATACTGCGCGGGCTTGCAACCTTTGCTTCTCGTGCATTAGGAAGCGCCACAACAACACGAGTTTCGCGCAAGCCAGCAACAAGTGGTGCAGCGCCAGGCACCGGACGCAACGACCCGTCGAGACCAAGTTCAGCAACAAAGGAATACTCTGCCAAGTTGTCACTTGACATTTGCCCACTTGCACTCAGAATACCCATTGCCAATGCAAGGTCGAGCCCTACCCCGCCTTTACGTTGACTACTTGGTGCCAAGTTCACGGTAATTTTCTTGTTTGGCCATTCAGCACCACTTGAAAGCAACGCCGCACGCACACGATCGCGCGCTTCTCGACACGCTTCGTCGGGAAGGCCAACAACAGTAAAGCCCGGTAGTCCGCTACCAATATGCACTTCAACAGAGATCGGTGTTCCTTGAATACCGAGCAATGTTGCTGATCTAATGCTCGAAAACATGAGACCTCACTTCCGTCAAGATGAAATGCATCTCGCAGGAAAATGCATGTGGGAAACTGTCGAAAGTGAAGAAATCACCTCAACATCTCCGTGTGTGGCGACGTAGTGCTTTTGTGGCAATAAGTTGTGCAGTTTTTATGGCGGGCGCCACCTCATGCTCCGAGGCAAAACGCACCGGAACTCAGTTTTGTCGCCAATTGGCTCTTGAGTTACCGCAAATCAATGCGCCCATTGCAACGCAGACAGATATTGATCTTCTCGTTGCCAGTTACGAGCGCATTGGCAAGGTTGCCCCCAGTGATGTGGCAAAAGATTGGGAGATGCTGACGGCCCTACTCGACCAAGCCTCGCGCATCAACACGGGCAATGTGACCGATGTTGAAGCTGTTACCAAATACGCTTACGAGAGCAACACCGCTGCGCAACGCGCAATGAAGTGGACCCTCGATACCTGCGCAGTTGATATCAGCGGATCTCGCCCCGCTTCACAATAACTTTGTCGACCAAACCGTATTCCTGAGCAAGTTCAGCAGTGAACCAGCGGTCACGCTCGCTGTCGGCTTGAATTTGGGCAATTTCTTTACCCGAGTGAAATGCAGTGAGTTCTGCCATCTTGTGTTTCACGTGGTGCAATTGCTCGGCCTGAATTGCAATGTCGGTAGCTTGACCGCGCAAACCTGCAAGTGGTTGGTGCATCATGATGCGAGCGTTAGGCAATGTGTAGCGCTTCCCTTTCGCTCCAGCAGTAAGAAGGAACTGACCCATTGAAGCAGCAAGACCCATGCACACTGTTGCAATGTCGCACGATACGAATTGCATAGTGTCGTAAATGGCCATACCAGCCGTAATAGAACCACCTGGGCTGTTGATGTATAGCCAAATGTCGGCGTTGGAATCTTCACCTTCGAGGTACAACAACTGTGCACAAATTTGGTTCGCAATGTCGTCGTTCACATCGGTACCGAGCATGATGACGCGGTTTTTCATAAGGCGACCAAACACGTCGAAGCGTGCGTCTCCCGAGCCGGCGTCGGCTGCCAATGGGGTGATTATGGAAGATGTGTTGTGCGACACGTGCGAAGTCATATGTTTAGGCTACTGCCCATCGCCCTCGGTCTCTAAGTTACGCAGCGATAAAAATGGCTCCTGTCGGGCAGAAAGTGACAGAATGTGAACGTGGAAAACGCAGAAACCCCCTTTCTCCCCAATGCCGATGAGCTACTTCAACACAACAGCACATTTGTGCAACTGTTCGCCGACCACGGCCTGAATGTAAAGCCCAAGCGACGCCTTGCCATTGTGGCCTGCATGGACAGCCGTATGGATATTTTCCAAATGCTGGGTCTTGACCACGGCGATGCACACATCATTAGAAACGCAGGCGGTGTGGTCACCGACGATGTTGTGCGCTCGTTGGTTCTTTCACAGCGACGCCTGAATACGCGTGAAATTATTCTTATTCATCACACCAACTGTGGTTTAGAGAATTTGAATGAGGGCGGCTTCTTCGATGAGTTGGTCAGCGAAACTGGCATTAAGCCTGGCTGGTCGCTTGAAGCATTCAAAGACCCACATGAAGATGTACGACAAAGTATCAGCAGGCTCAAGCACTCACCGTTCATCTTGCACAAAGACCATATTCGCGGCTTCGTTTATGAAGTGGAAAATGGAAAACTTGTAGAAGTCGTTTAAGCGACTTTACGAACGTAAAACGCCGCTGAAAACAACTGCAATGTTTTCCTGCTCGTAATTTCCCTTGTTCTTGGCAATGTAGGTCATGAGCCCAGCAAGACCGGCCGAACCCGTGGGGCTCACATTGATTCCAGACCTCTTTTGTGCCAGCTCAAAAGCGGCAACCACATCTACTTCTGGTGAAACAACGGGGAAACCGCCGGTTTGTGTCATTGCGTCGCAAATAGAAATCCAGTCGTAGGTTTCATCGTCCAAAATGCCATCGGCTAACGAAGTGGGCACTTCCTCCCAAGGCCACATGCACTCACTCCAACGGCTTCCTGCATGCAATGTTCCCCCGGTTTGCGCTGCGCGACTCCACGCACGCGCCAACGGGCTACAACCTTCTGTTTGCACAGCATGCAAATGAGTGTCTTGCACTTCTGCGCTACGCAGAGCATCGCCAATGCCTGAAGCAAATGCACCGCCACCCACTTGTACAAAGATGCGAGCAAGATGTTCAGTGCTCGGAAATTGCTCAAGTATTTCAAGACCAATTAATCGACCACCATCGAGGCACCACGCATTTTCGGTACCTTGCACTCCGAAGGGCAACGAACCGCGAGCAATACATTCTTGAAAGCGCAATACACAAGGGTCACCTGCAGGGTCGCTGGGTTGACGCACGCACACTTCAACATACGCGCCAAGAGTTTTTAGTGTGTTGAGCACGACTGCGTCAACACTTTCTGGCACAAACACGCGTATCGGCCACTGCACACTTGCCGCAAGAGTTGCTGCTGCAATTGCGGCATTACCGCATGAGGCAATGGCCAACTCGGGGCGACTCGCGCCCCATGGGGCAAGACCTTTTTCTTCAGCAAAAACTAAATGCAACAACTCGGTAAAAAGATGCCGTGCTTTTTGAGAGCCAGCAACGTTGTGTGTTTCGTCTTTTACCCACAATCCGCCACTTCCTTCAAAACCCAATGCGTTTGACAATTCTGCATTGCGCGCAAAGGGTGTTCTACGAAACCCCACTTTGGCAACGCTCTCCACTTTCGCATCGAGACGCTCAATGAATTCTCTGCGTTCGCTGAGCGTTGCACCATGCTGGGAAGCAAACGCATCCCACGCCAACAACTCTTGAAAACGCACAAATGGGTTTTCCGATTCCGCAGGCTGAAAGTTGTTTGCACTTGGCGTACTAGAGAAATGCAGAACATGGTGTCGGTCGTCGTTGTTGGCCTGTGGGCAACGCCACGACAATGGCTGCGCAACGGGCACCCGTGCGCCACATACAGCGCACTGCAGGCTGTCTATGACCTGCGTTTTCATACTTCTATTGTGCAGCGACGCGGGCGTTGAATTCGGTAATCAAGTTGTCCCACACTGGCTGGTAAGTACGAATGTGGCGCCAGAACGACTGTGAGCGGCGCGCTTCAAACACATCGAGTGGAGTTCCTTGCTGCTCAACCCACGTGTAATAACCAAGGTTGAAAATGCGGTTGCGATCGCGCTCTGTGCAATCGATCATTGAATCCGTTCCAATGGCACCCATATGTTCACCAAAGACTTCAGCCGCATCAACCGCCGTGAAGTCATTATTGAAACGACGAGCAAGAGTTTTTACACGCTCACTCGGATACAAGGCTCCACCGTCGGTTGCAATGGTAATAAGCACATCATCGGGCCCGTAGTTCAAAAGTTTTGCTGTCTTAATTGCCGCAATCACATTACAAATTGCTGAAAATCCAAAATGCTCAAGAGCGTCGATGAGTTCAACCGAGAGACCCAAACGAGTTGCCATGTACTCTTTGCCCGCAGGAGTGTTGAACATCACATCGAGTTCATCGGTTGCGCGGTCGGTGACAGCAACAACAACGTCGGTATTCATAACGTTCTGAATGAGCGGCACATGCTTGTCGCCAATGCCTTGAATGTTGTGCTCGCCAAAACCATTTTCCAACATGGTTGGGCATTCCAACGCTTCTACCGCCACTACTTTCGTGCCGTAAACGTCTTTCAGCTTGTCGCCAGCTGCAATAGTGCCGGCGCTACCTGTCGCTGAAGTAAATGCTGCAAGGCGCAAGTTTTTATTGGCCGAATTTTCACGGTAGTGCTCATAAATATGAGCCAATGCGGTACCCGTTACTGCGTAGTGGCCTACGTGGTTTCCAAATTCGCAGAACTGGTTCAAAATGAAATTTTCTGGATCTTTGGCCATCTCGTTACATGCGTCGTAAATTTCTTTCACGTTGCTCTCGGTACCAGGCGTACGCACAATGTCGGAAGGGTCGGCCACCCACTTGTCGAGCCAATCGAATCGTTCTTGCGACATGCCAGCAGGCAACACAGCAACGCCACGACTTCCCAAAATGCGGCTAATGGCAATTCCACCACGCGCATAATTACCCGTACTTGGCCACACTGCACGATGGCGCGTGGGGTCGAATTGACCCGTAATGACTCGTGGGACGAAGCATGAGAAAGCAGCAAGCACCTTGTGTGCCGTGATCATTGGGAAACGGTCGCCGAAGGCAACAACAATGGGGCTTTCCACGCCAGTGAGAGCTTGCGGCAATACCACATAGTTGGGCACATCTACCCTGTTGCCGTCCATGTCGTTGTACCAGTGCACGCGAAAGAGGTTGCGGGCATCGGGCGCATCTTTGTGAACACCAGCAGTGATGCCTGCGGGAATTGTTGAAGGGTCAGCAAGTTGGGCGAATGTGGGAAGGACAATTTTCTGTTCAGCAAAGCGTTTCACGCTGTTGGCAAGCGCCTTTTCATCGACCACCGTGTTGGCGAGTCCGAGCTGAGTAGTGAGGGCCTCTGGGGAGAGGCCCGAGACACTTGCAGAGTGCTGAGTTATTGTCACTTTTACATTCTGTCAAAGAAATTCCCAGCCCTTTGCCTTCATTGGCCAAAATCTCTGAATCTTTGCCATTTTCGTGACTCTTCGCGATCTTTCGGTAGCCTTCCCTCGTCGCCGACGTAGCCCAATGGCAGAGGCACGGCGCTTAGGACGCCGCCAGTGAGAGTTCGAGTCTCTCCGTCGGCACGTGTACATTGACGACCTGCCAACCCCGGCCCTCATTATTGAAGCCAACGCGCTCGAGCACAATTTGTCTGCCATGGCGGCCTTGTACCCCGGCACCACTTTGCGCCCACATGTGAAAGCGCACAAATGCACCGTTCTTGCACAAGTGCAAGAACGGTTTGGCCACACAGGTTTCACCTGCGCAACTCCACGTGAGGTACTTGGTCTTGCCAAGGCCAACTTGAACGCCGACATTTTGCTCGCCAACGAATGCGTCGATGTAGCGCGACTTGGCGCAATTGCCGGAGCCAACGTGACCATTGCAGTTGACTCTGAAGAAACCATTCGCGCCGCATTTCGCGCTGGTCTCAAAAAAGTTGTCATCGATGTTTTCGTTGGGCTGCCGCGCTGTGGTTGTGAACCCGACGATGCCGGGCGACTCGCCGATTTGGCAAGGTCGCTTGGGCTCACCGTGCGCGGGGTCATGGGCTACGAGGGCCACCTGATGATGGAAAAGACTGCCGACAAACAGCACCAAGTAAATGCTTCAATGCAAACCCTGCACGCTTGTGCGGAAATTGTTGGAGGCGACCTCATCTCTGCTGGTGGTACCGGCACGTACAAAGAACACTTAACGTCGGGCATCACCGAGCTTCAAGCTGGCAGCTATGCACTCATGGACACGCACTACGCGACCCTTGGTTTTCCCTTCATTCAGGCCGCACACGTTGTAGGAACTGTTATTTCACGCTCTGCAAAATGGGCTGTTGCCGATGTTGGCCTGAAAGCTCTTGGCATGGACCACGGCAACCCCGAGGTAGACGGCTACGACGTGTGGTTCTGTTCCGATGAACACATCACGTTTGCAGTGAAGCGCGATGCAGCATCGCTACCCGCTCCGGCACCGCTGACACTCCCCCAAGTTGGCGAACGTGTTCTAGTAACACCTGCACATATTGACCCAACAATGTCTCAACACGAACGCGCCTTCGTTCATCGCGAAGGCCTTGTTGTTGACGAATGGGCTATTGACCTACGTGGTTGGTAAGAACTTTCGCTAGTTCTACAAATGCTTTTCCACGATGTGACATCGCATTTTTTTCTACTGCTTGCATTTCAGCAAAAGTTCTTCCATCGCCAGCGACAGGTATAAACAACGCATCGAAACCAAAACCGCTGTTTCCTGTTTCACGCAGCGCAATTGAACCCTCACACACACCTTCCACAACAACTTCGTCGCCATTTGGCCACAACACAACGACCGCAGTAATGAAACGGCACGTCCGCGCAGTGGAATTCTCTAACGCTGCGAGCAACTTTGCTTTGTTGTCGGCATCGGTTGCTTCTTCTCCGGCGTAACGCGCCGTACGCACACCTGGTAAGCCATTGAGCGCATCAACAAATAACCCAGTGTCATCGGCCAATGCCGGGCACCCCGTTGCTTCCACAATGGCTCGCGCCTTGAGGCGTGCATTTCCCACCAGAGTGCTGGCATCTTCCACCACATCGGCAACCGACGTTGGTCGTGGCAACAAGCAAACTCCTTGAGGCATGAGTTGTTCTATCTCTGCAACTTTTCCTGGGTTAGCCGAGGCGCACACCAGTTGCAGAGCCATTACTAACGCCCGAGGGTGCGAGGAACTGGGGGTGTCGACAACACGTTGCGTTGCACGGTAAAGATTTGCCCAAGCCCATGTGCGGCCAAACCTAAAAGATCATCGAGCTCATCGCGAGTAAATGCTTTTCCTTCTGCAGTGCCTTGCACCTCAACGAAACTTGCTTCGCCGCCAGCCACTGGCTGCAACATCACAACATTCATATCGACTTCGGCAGAACTGTCTTCAACATAAGGAAGGTCGAGAACGGGTTGACCGTTATGCATTCCCACGCTGATTGCCGCACATTGCGAATGCAAGGGGTGAGCCTTAATGAGACCATTTTGCTGAACACGTGTGAGTGCATCATGCAGAGCAATAAAGCCTCCACAAATACTTGCGGTGCGCGTGCCGCCATCGGCCTGCAAAACATCACAGTCGACAACTACCTGGCGCTCGCCAAGAAGTTTCATATCGCATGCTGCGCGCAACGAACGACCAATGAGACGCTGAATTTCCACTGTGCGACCACTTTGCTTGCCCTTGGCAGCTTCACGGTCTACACGCTCTGGAGATGAGCCTGGCAACATGCTGTATTCAGCAGTAACCCAACCCTTGCCAGAGCCTTTCATCCAACGTGGCACATCTTCATCGACAGACGCTGTGCACAAAACACGTGTATTGCCGAAGGAAACTAAAACAGACCCGGCAGCCATTTCGGTAAAATCGCGCTGGAAAGTAAGTGGTCGCAATTCATTCGCTGCGCGTCCGTCTGGTCGTGTCATGTTGTCTCCTTGTTATTGAATGTTTATTTTACAATCCACGATTGAGCATCGCTCAATTCCGGACCAAAGAGTCGGCGCCCTAAATGCGCAAACCACTCTGGGTCTCCAGAGGAATAGAAAGAGTGTTCCCCAACGCGACTTGCGTCTTCTTCCAACTCAGCCGCTTCAAGCATCTCTTTCACTGCAAATGCTGTTTCATCACCCGACGACACCAGTACTACATCGGGGCCCATCACATCGCTAATAACACGAGCAAGATACGGGTAGTGCGTGCACCCCAGAAGCAATGAGTCAACCCCAGCATGCACAATGGGTGCAAGTAGTCGTTGAGCAAGAAGTGTGACTTCTGCTCCACTTGTTTGCCCTCGCTCAACAAACTCAACTAGCCCAGGGCACGCAGCCGACACCAGCGAAACCGAAGCATCGGCCAACCCCACCGCGTTCTCATACGCGCCAGAATCAATTGTTCCGACCGTGCCAATAACACCAACTTTTTTGTTGCGCGTAGTTTGCACCAAAGCACTCACCCCAGGCTCAATAACACTCACAACAGGAACCGGCAAAGTGTCTTTCAACTGCTCAAGCGCAACCGATGCTGCGGTATTGCACGCCACCACAATGAGCTTGACATCAAAATCGTTCACCAAGCTCGTGGCAATTTCATGAGCAAAGCGCTGCACTTCTGCTGCTGGCTTATTGCCATACGGGTACCGACCCGTGTCGCCAATGTAAACAAGATCTTCATGGGGCAAAAGATCGATGACTGCACGAGCAACCGTCAAGCCACCAAAGCCCGAGTCAAACATTCCAATTGGCTGCACCATTCCGAGAACAGGTTAGAGCCTGGCGCATGCGAGTACGGTCGCATTGCGCTTGGCGTGGCCATTTTGCACGTAAGTGCGAGCATTCTCGCTATTTTTGTGGCGAATTAGAAGTAAATAATTTTCTCGGCAGCAGCTTCTGCAGCATCAAGATCATCGGTGTAGGCACCCGTCGACAAGTACTTCCAGCCACCGTCGCACACCACAAAAACCACAACACCTTCTTCAAGGTCTTTCGCAACTTTTACTGCACCAGCAAGGCTTGCACCAGAAGAAATTCCACCGAAAATTCCTGTTTCAGCAACAAGACGTCGCGTCCACTCGATACTTTCGCGTGGACGCACCACACGCTTGCGATCGAGAAGTTCAAACCCGTGCCAGTTTTCAAAAACTGGAGGAATATAGCCATCTTCTAAGTTGCGCAAACCTTCAACGCTCTCGCCAAGTGGTGGCTCAATAGCAATGAGTTTGATGTTTGGGTTTTTCTCTTTTAAGAACTTCCCTGTTCCCATCAAAGTTCCTGAGGTACCAAGACCTGCAACAAAGTGCGTGATCTCGGGGCAGTCGCGCCAAATTTCTGGACCCGTTGTTTCGTAGTGAGCTTGTGGGTTTGCATCGTTGGCGTACTGGTACAAAAAGCACCATTCAGGGTGCGCTGCAGACATTTCTTGCGCACGGCGCACGGCGCCATTCGAACCTTCTTCACCAGGAGTGAGCACAATGTCTGCACCAAAAATTTGCAACATTTGGCGACGCTCAATGGAAACACTTGTTGGCATCAAGATGGTGATGGGGTAACCCTTAATTTGCGCAATAGCAGCAAGAGCAATACCGGTGTTGCCCGACGACGGCTCCAAAATGCGCTGACCTGGCAACAAGGTGCCATCTTTTTCAGCGGTCTGAATCATCGACTTTGCGATGCGGTCTTTCACCGAGCCAAAAGGGTTCTGATTCTCTAGTTTCGCCACCAAACGCACCCGTGGGTTGGGCGACAAAACACTCACGTCGACCATTGGGGTATTGCCAATGAGGTCGAGCACGCTTTCATTCAACATGTAGACCTCCTTCGGCAATTCGTGACTAACCCTGTCGGAATTGTACTGAATTGCTCGCTCGGATGCTCAGACCAGCTCAGAGATGCTTTCTTCTTCAATTTGGGCAGGCTCTGGAGCCTCAGAGTTAATAAGGAAACTCCTCACCTCTGGCACTTCCCGCTTCAGGGTCACAATGACATAGTGCCAACCTGGGTCGGGTGCCTGAGCCACATCGGTGGGGCTAGGAAACGCCTCACTGTGAGTGTGGCTATGCATCACACCTATGACCTCAAAGCCGTCGTCTTCAGCTGCCATCTCGGCACGAAAGTGCTCCTTGGCATCAATGGTGTACACGCGGGCACTGTTGGCCACATTGGTACATGGCACAAACCGAGCCACTACACCTGTTTCACGAACACCCACAAGCAGACCACAACTCTCGTAGGGGTAGCCGGCAAGAGCATGTTGTTTCATCTCTTCAACGGAATGTGCGGCAACGGTCAACATGCAATGTGACATTAGCGCCAGAGTTTGCGCACTATGCGACTACTCAACAAGAAGACCACGGGCCCGCAATACTCGGCGCCGTAAAGGAGCAAAGAAAAGTCGCTCTACACAGATGCCAGTAATGAGAATGAGAAAGATGCTCATCACAATGAGCGACATATCGCCCAGCGTGCGGCCCACTTCTAAAAGTTGACCCAAGCCCGCACCAAGTTCGGGCGACACCGCAATGAGTTCGGCTGCCATCAGCGAGCGCCACGCAAAAGCCCAACCTTGCTCAAGCCCCGACAAGTACCCAGGGAATGCTGCCGGCAACACCACTTGCCTAATGGCCGAAAAGCCAGAGATACCCAGCACCTTTGCCGCACGTAAATACAACGGCGGAATTTGGTCAATGCCTGCAGCAAGCCCATTGGCAATAGATGGCGTTGCACCCAAAATGACAACGCAATAAATGGTGCTTGGCGACAAACCAAACCAAATGATTGCTGCCGGAACCCACGCAACCGAAGGAAGTTGTTGCAACCCAGTCAGCACAGGCCGCAACGTGAGTCGCGCAAACTTCACTTGCGAAATGAGTATTCCTAACGGCGTAGCAATAGCTACCGACAATGCAAAGCCAATGAATCCGCGTGTGATGCTGTTTTGCACCGCCGGCCACACCATTCCCAATTTCCATTGAGCAGTGAATGAGTTCCACACCATCTGCGGGCTAGGAATCACATAGTCGGGCTTAATTTTCAAAGCAAAAAGTAACTGCCAAATGCCCAGCACCACCGCAATTGCAAAAATTGCTGGTGCCACCTTCAGTGCAATGCGTTTCGGCGTGAAGCGCTTCTCACTCACAACAGATGTCTCTAATGCATCTAAGCCCGACTCCAACGTGGCAAGGTCATCTACTTCCTGAATTTCGGAATTAACGGGCATGACGGCGAATCTCCTGACGTAGTTCAGCAGTAATTTCAGAGGCCAATACAGCTACGTGCGGGTCGTCAATATTGCGCGGATGCGCGAGGTCGATATTCCATTCACGAATCACTCGCCCTGGCCGCGACGACAACAACAGCACACGCTGACCCAACCGAACCGCTTCACGCACGTTGTGGGTTACAAAAACAATGGTGAGCCCACGTTCTTTCCACACCCGGGAAATTTCCTCATGCAAAAAGTCACGCGTAATGGCATCAAGTGCAGCAAAGGGCTCATCGAGCAACAAAATTTTTGACTCTTGTGCCAATGCCCGTGCAATTGCCACACGCTGCTTCATTCCACCCGACAATTCATGTGGCCGCTGGTCGTACGACCTATCGAGATGCACAAGATGCAATAGCTCTTGAGCCTTCTCTTTGCGCTTCGCACGCTCAACTCCACTTGCCTTCAGTGCCAGCTCAATATTCTTCCCCGCGGTTAACCAAGGGAACAATGCCGGCTCTTGAAAGATGAGTGAAGTGCGACCAGTTGCAGAAATGGTTCCACTTGTTGGCTCATCTAAGCCAGCAATGAGATTCAACAAAGTTGTTTTTCCACATCCGCTTGCACCAAGCAAACAGACGAACTCCCCTTGCGCAATGGAAAGAGAAACATTGTCGAGAACAATTGAAGCGCCTCCTGGGAAACGCTTCGATATTCCATTGATGTCTAGCGATACAGATTGATCTGTTGTAATCATTAATCCACTCCGAAATCTAAAGCGTCATACTTTTTTGTTTGCTGATTGGTTCCTACAAGAACCTTGTTGAGAATTCTCAGGTCGTAAATATCTCTGAATTTGTCTGAAGGTTTACGCAATAGACCAACCGCCTGAGCAGTTGCAATGTTTTCCTTCAGCCCTTGCGCCAACGGATCATTACTAAAGATCACATTTCCCAATGCCCTATCGAGCGTTTCGCTAGCAAGCGTTTTGCCAGTTGCCTGCAAAAGCCCAGACTGAACAAACCCCTTCACCTGCAATGCATTTTTAGGCTGCTGAATCATCTCGGTAACAGCAACATGCGCTCTCACCAAAGTCTCTGTTGTTTGCGGATACTTGCTCAGAAACTGAGTTCCCACAATGAGGCTGGTGGTAATAAAACGCTTTTGGGGCCAGATGTTTTTTTCATCAAGAAGAACTTTCCCGTTGCCTTCATGAACCAATCGAGATGCCCATGGTTCAGGGGCCCATGCTCCAGCAATTTTTCTTTCCTTGAATAAATTTAAGGTTGAAGCATTATCTGTAGGAACAATTTTAATTTTTCCATCGCCCCAAATATTTGCGGGGAAGCCTTGCCTTTTCAGATACGACCGCGCAGCAACGTCTTGGGTATTAGCAAGTTGCGGAGTTGAAATAGTTTTCCCCACAAGTTGGGAAAGTGAATTCACTGATTTCTCAACAATCAGTTGTGCACCATTAAGAGTTGCACCAGCAACAATGCGTAACGCCGTTCCACCTGTCGTTGCATACCCCATCAACGCCGGGTTCGGACCGATATAACTGGCATCAATCGCACCGCCCTTCATTGCTTCTACAACTGCAGGACCAGCAGTAAAAACAACGAATTCAACTTTGGTTTTGTCGGCAGCGAAGTACCTCTCGAAAAGCTTCGACTGCACCCCCACCAACGCAGTGGTATGGGTGACGTTGGCGAAATAGCCAATACGAATCTTTTGTGAAATGCCACCAGAAGTCACCCCGGCATCGACCTGCCCTGAACATGCCCCCAACGAACCAATGGCAGTAACAACGGAGAACAGGACCCGCACTCTTTTCTTGATGTTCGCCTGTTTCAACATTTCCCTGTTCCACTAATTCCGTTATACGGAATTACATTCCGTTTCTAATTGTTGACCAACCTAGTCACCTTTATCGGCAATAGCAACATCAGCGGAAAATAACGAGATCCTTGGCAATATGTCGTATGACGTCCAACGCTCAGCCCACCTCAGGCGTGCACTCCATTGAGCGGGCCGTTTCCATTTTGCGCGTTCTGGCCGACACACCAGCCGATGCAGATGCCACTCACCCTGGCCTCGCACTAAAGACCATCGCTGCCGAAGTGCACTTAAGCCCCAGCACCACTCACCGCATCATTCGCACACTTGTCGATACTCACCTCGTCACACAAGACCCTGTCACCGAGCGCTATCAACTTGGCCCCTTGTCTGGAGTGCTCGGGCGAAAGTATCTCTCGTCTATTGGCTTAGAAAGTGTTCAACCTATTTTGCAACGCCTTTGCACGAGCACCGGCGAATCAACCAGCTTTGCTGTTTTGCATAACGGCACTGCACACGTTGTTGCACAAAAGCATTCCTCACAAGCGCTTCGCGTAGACCATTTATCGGGAAGTGAACTTTCTCTCCACGCATCTGCAATGGGAAAAGTTCTCCTTGCATTTAGCGAACAAGGAACAGTTGCAAAAATTCAACACCTTGAGAAATACACCGACAACACCATCACCTCGCTGAAAGAACTCACTGCTCATATTGAACAAGTGAAGACGCAGAAATTCGCAATGAACACAGGCGAACGCTACGACGGAGCCAATGGAATCGCCGTACCCGTATTGGCCGTAGAACAATCTGCTCAATACTCCAACTATGCACTGGGCATACAAGGCCCAAGCACTCGCCTCACCCCACAACGCATGCACGAACTTGTAGATGCCTGCACAAAAGCAGCCGCTGAAATCGCTGCGCTTGGCTTATCGGTAGCCTGATCGCACTTCTATGAAACAGGCAGGCCAAACCATCCTTGCGAGCAACCGCAAAGCTCGCCACGATTTCACCATTATCGATGTGGTGGAAGCTGGCATTGTGTTGGTGGGTAGCGAAGTAAAGAGTTTGCGCTCTGGCCAGGTGCAACTTGCCGACACCTACGCCCGCGTTACAAACCACGAAATTTGGCTTGAAGGCGTACACATTGCCCCCTACCGTTTTGCCGTTGGAGTGGGCGCGCACGATCCCAACCGCCCTCGCAAGTTGCTCTTACACGCCACAGAAATTCGTCGCTTTCGCGAAAGCATTATGAAAGATCGCCTCACGCTTGTGCCACTCAGTTTCATCTTGCGCGACGGCCGTGTGAAAGTTGAACTTGCACTCGCCCAAGGTCGCAAACATGCCGACAAGCGCCAAGCCATTGCAGAACGCGACGTGAAGCGCGAAATGCAACGCGAACTTGGCAGGAAAAATAAGGGCTTTTAAAGCCGCAGTGCCTTAGCGGCCAGCGGCATGCTTGGCCGCTAAGTAACCAAAGACCATCGCTGGGCCAAGCGTTCCGCCTGGTCCTCCATAAGTCATACCGAATGGCGAACCCATCACATTGCCCGCTGCGTATAGACCCGGAATGACTTCACCGTCGACATTAAGTACACATGCATCCGCATTCACCCGCGGCCCACCCTTGGTACCTAAGCAACCGCTTTTAATTTCAAATGCGTAAAACGGCCCCCGATTTAACTCACCGAGTGTTGCATCGCGACGGCCCTTACGGTGCGGGTCGCCCCACCAACAGTCAAATGCGCTATCGCCCCGACCAAAATCGGGGTCGTGACCTTCTGCAACATGGGTGTTCCAACGTTCAATGGTGCGCACAAGCTCTTCGCCATCTGCACCAAGTTGTTCGGCTAGTTCTTGAGGAGTATTACCTCGTGGAATCCATTCAGGAACGACCGAACCCTTTCCACCTGCGCTCACACGAAAGCCATAAGTGTCGACATAATTCTGATCGAAGATGAGCCAACACGGCAGGTTTGCATATTCAAAACGCGACACATCTTCTACGTGAAATGCTGCACCGAACGCGTTGTAGTTTGCCGCTTCGTTGGTAAACCTGCGACCACGCTTATTAATCATGATGGAGTGCGGCAAGGTGCGTTGACCATTCACAAGCACCTTCCCTTTCGGGTTCGCAGAAAGTGGCACCACTCCTGTAGGAATCCACCATGCTTCACGCATGTTGCTCAACATCGCTCCGGCTCTCATTGCCATCTTTAACCCATCACCAGTTGAAGTTTCCATTGACACCGGATGTGTCATTGGCCCTCGCGTAAATGCGCGCACGAGATCTGGGTCCCATTCAAAACCACCCGATGCCAAAATGACACCTTTCCTCGCTCGCACTTCACGGGGTCCGTCAGGTGTTTCCATGTGCACACCCACCACGGCACCGTTTTCCATGATGAGGTCTTTGCCAGCGCTCATCGTGCGCGGGAAGATGCCACGTTGCAAACATGCTTTTAACAAGCGCCCAGCTAATGCTTGACCACAACCGCGTTCATTATGTAGCGCACGCCGAGCGTGTTCTTCTGGCGACGGTGGCGTTGGTACTGCCTTACCCAAAGGCGTTTCGCTCATCGTGATGTGAGGGTCGGCGAAATACGGCGATGGGCTAACCATGTCGGCCCACTCATCGAGTTCCTCAAAGGGAAAAATCGGGCACTCCAATGTCCGGCCACCTTCGGGGCTGCCACCAGGAAACTCTGGGTGATAGTCCGGCATCTCAGCTACTGCGTAAAACTCCATCGATGCTTTTGCATCCATGAAATCCACCATTTCTGGCCCGGCATCGATGTACGCATCGACCAACGATTCTTCCAACATGTCACGAGATAACGACATGATGTACTTCTTCGCTTTTTCTCGACTATCACTCACACCAACAGAACTCATGTGCGGGTTATTGGGAATCCACACCTGCCCACCAGACCACGCAGTTGTGCCACCTACTTTGTCTGCCTTTTCAAAAATGGCAACGGTTGCTCCAAAATCGTACGCAACAATCGCTGCAGTCAAACCTGCTGCTCCAGTACCTAAAACAACGACGTCAAATTCTTCAGCCATATCCCCACACACATTCATTATCTATTTACAACGGCTGTTGTATATAACTATAATAATAGTCCATGCCACGAGTCGTCAATCACGAAGTTCGCCGCCGCGAAGTAGCTTCCATAGCAGCGCAAGTCGTTGTCAAAGAAGGTCGTGCCGGCCTCACCGTTCGCAATGTGGCCCAGGCCGCAGGTTGCTCCACCACGGTGGTGTCTCACTACTTCACCGACATGGCCGAACTGTTCTATGAAACGTACGCCTTTGCCGCTTCACGCACGGCGGTACGAATTCAAGAGGTTCTCGAGAAAGACCCCACCAATATCACTGGCCTCATTGAAGCGGTACTCCCCCTCGACCAGGAACGTACAGAAGAATGGCGGATCTGGTTTGCCTTTTGGAGCGAGGCTCTCACGTCTCCCCCGTTCGCGAGCGATCAACGCATGCGTGCTCGAAAAGCAGTTGAACGCATTGAAAAATGCTTACAACTTTTGCAACAAAATAAGAAGTTGCCTAAATCGGTAAACATCGCCCAAGCCGCTGATCGACTTGCAGCCCTTATTCCCGGAATAGCTAGCGAAGCAATATTCGACCCACAGAAATGGCCCGCATCTCGGCAACGTCAAACTCTCCGTACTGAACTGCATTTACTTGGCCTACAATGACCTCGTGCATCAGAAAAGAGCACGCTACGTAATACATACTCATCACTGGGGCTGACAGGTTTCGACATCAGTTTCGCTGGCCGAGCGTGCGACCCGAATTGCTCAGATTCGTTAAACGGGGCAAAAAAATATCTGCCAACCAGCAGTTCGCTCTCGCCGCCTAATTTTTAGGTGACAGAGAGCACTCGTGAGTCGTGAGACCGCACGGGGCCAGTTCACCGCAGCCCGGCAACAGAAGCGGTGGATGACAGCTGGAAAGAAAGCTGACCGCAGGAAAGTCTGTTGACAGGCCGGAAAGACGACTCGCGGTGTTCAACGTAAGTTGAACTCATTCGACCCACCGATGGTGTTGCGTTAGCACCGAAGTTGGGAATGGTCGTAGCACGAACGTTTAGCACCTGATGGACGGGGGTTCGATTCCCCCCAGCTCCACCCAGGGGTGTTAGTGAAATAACCCCAAACTGTTAGTGAAATAAACGGTGCCTTAGACACCACGTCGGCGAGGTCAGGCGGTCAATTACAGTCAAAATCCGGTCCAAGTCGGCGTCGACTAAGATCGCATTGGGCTACCATTCTCAAAGTTTTATGTTGCCTTCGGGCACGAACATGAGGCGCCTCTTTTTAATTTTTTTGAAGCCAGGTAACTAACACTATGGAACCAATAGATCAAAACGAGGTTGACCCTCAGGCAACAGGGTCGGCTAAAAGTCCTAGTTCGTTTAAGAGGTACGTACTTTTTGTTGTTCTTTTTTTAACAGGACCCGCCCTTATCCCGACATTTTTCGTTCTCAATGGTGGTCTAGAGAACCTCGAAATTTCCGTCAATGACCAGTTCGGCAACATTGAAGAATTCCCGGGAACCAACGAAAAAGCGATCAACCTCTGGTTTCAGGCCATTGATTTCAATCCAGAAACCGAAAAAGCTCAATTTCTCGTATTCCCGTGGCCGTCTGATGATTTGGCTAAACCTTTTGATAGCTCAATTCAGCTGAACGAAGATTTCGGACCGATCCAAGTCTGGGTTGATTCAACGTCTTTAGAGAATAAGCACACCTTTGCCGCAGGGGAAGCAATCGGTGCAATTGAAGTCGAGATTGATGTAATAAATGACAATTATGAAAATTACAGGTCTGACGCTTTTTACCCGTTTGACCAATACCGAATGGATGCATTCGCGCAAACCTTTGAGGCAGATTCATCAGATAATGAAGAAGTGAAATGGAAAGCTGTAAAAACGTTCGACTTTTTTTATTCAACAGCTGTTCCCGGTTTTCGAATTGTCTATGAGCGCATCGCAAACTTTCCCGACTCAAATGGAGAAAGAGCCGGCAGTAATTTAACTTCAGAAATAGTCTCGCAAAGGAACCAAGGCTTAATCTCTTTTCGCGCGACGATCACACGTTCAGATGCAGTGAAAACAGTTGCTTTAATTTTGGGAGTCTTTTGTGTAATGAGCGCATTGACACTTACATGGATTAGCGCTGGTGTCTGGACAAGAAA
>Ga0315905_10001859_pt1 | contig 22410 bp, 13 predicted proteins | sample LakEriMetagenome_5_FD_203522 | JGI IMG/M metagenome (GOLD analysis project Ga0315905, IMG submission 203522) | Freshwater fungal communities from buoy surface, Lake Erie, Ohio, United States - Buoy 4 MA121 | ecosystem: Environmental > Aquatic > Freshwater > Lake | place: USA: Lake Erie, Ohio...
ACCGGCCCGCTGCTTCCTGGAGCGAATTTCGTGATGTCTGTGGAGAAAACCAGTTTACCGGCGCTGTTGAGGCCGATGCCGCCGATCAGCGCAGACGCTGCACCCGCAGTGCCAGGCCGGACTTCAAACAGATCAAGCACCGTATAGGCCGTGCCATCGTAGGCACTTCCCTGCGCGGGAAATGTGTTGATGGCATTCATCACCGACGGATTGAAGTAGCGGAAACTAACCCCCGGCGTGAAGCCCTCCTGCGCCGTCCAGCTTCCCGTCTCGCTCGCCGGAATCTTGACGCTGGAACTGCTGTTGGCTGTGGCCGTCCAGCGGTCCATGCTGCCCGGCGCGCCGGTGTAGAGGGTGCTGATGGTGTTGGAAGGAACCTGCAGCGCAAATGTCGTGCCTCTCGGCCATGGGGTGGAGGAGGTGCCGATGGTGGTTTCCGCCCGGGAAGCCCAGATCGTGCGGGCCGGCACACCGTTCACAGCGGCAACGCCGGTCGTGCCCGCAACCCCCCAGAAGAGGTCTGACCGGGTGTTCCAGTCGGCACCGTAGGTATCCACCAGATCCGCGACGGCCAGCTGGTTGAGCACTGTGACAGAGCCGGCTGCCGCGCCGTAGAAGCTGGAAGCCGGGCCCAGATTGACTTCAAGGCAGGTATCGGCCCCCTGACCGCCCGCAGCCTTAAAACCCAGAATCAGATTCCCGCTGACAGCGGGAATGGCGGGAGCGGAGGAGGCGCTCATTAGAAAACCTGCAAGGCACAGCCGGAAATACGCTTTTTTCATGTGACGGAATTGTTTGGAAGTTGGGAATCTTATCTGTCCATTCCGTTGTATGTGCATTTCACAGCGTGACCGCACATGAACTGAAGGACACCCATCAACTAAACCCGGACTCCGGCGTCACAAGATTCCTTATTGTCACACACCTGCAAAATTCACTGTCTTTATTGTCACTTTATTTCAGCGGACACTCCATCAGCCCGGCCGCAGCCCGGCGTTCGATGCGGCAGCAGATGAAAAGGAATCGCGCTGGCAAACCATGGACTTCGCCTGCTAAAACGCTTTGCCCCAGCCGAACGCCCCGCGGTCAGCGGAGGCAGCCCCGCAAATGCCCTGAGGGCGGAGCGGGTGAGTCATTGCCAGTGCTGCTCTGGCGTCCGGTACTCTGGAACTGCGCATCACCGTGCGTTCACAGACGCGCAGCCCATTTTGCGGCCTCACGGACATGAGGTGCCTCCGCCTTCGCATCCGCACAGATGCGGGCATAGAGCTTGCGGTATTCGTGGAGCACGCGCAGCGCATCCTCACCCATTTCCGGGCCGGCAAAGAGTTCAGGCGTTGCCTCGCCGGCAAAATTAAGGCCTGGCTGCACACCGGTGCCGTGGATTTCGACTCCCACGTCATGGTTCGTCAGCAGCAGGCGGCGTTTCGGGTGCGTCGTCGCGCCGCAGGAATCAAGAAACCATGTGGGCGACCCGGAGGTGTCCAGATGCAGCAGCACCAGCAGTTTCTTCTCCATGTCCCACAGCTCCCTCAGCCGGTCCTCTGCAATGCCCAGGGTGCGCAGATGAATGACCACACGGAAAAAGGCCAGATAGGCCTCCGAATAGCCAGCTCCCGGCAGCACAGGCAGTTCAAACCGGCTTTGCAGGCCGGACAGATAAACAATCGGCCGGTTCAGTGCCTTGGCAATCTCGGTGAGGGTATGCATGAAAGAATTGGATCACCCCGCTAAATCATCCAAAAACTCGGAAGCAGGTTCGACGCTCGTGATCAGCAGTCGGTCCCGGGCCCGGGTGCAGGCCACGTAAAGAAGCTGACGTTCGGTGTCATAGACTTCCTTGAGATCGGCATCATCACCCACGGTTTCGATGCGTTCCTGCAGCGGGATGATTTCATCGTCGCAGGCCATGACGGCGACGGCGCGAAACTCCAGACCTTTGGCAAGGTGCATGGTGGAGAGGGACGCATGCCCGGGTTCGGTTTCCACGTGGGAGTCCAGCACCTTGAAGGCAATCCCGGCGGCTTCACACGCATCCCTGGCGCGGTCCAGTTGGGCTTCGGAGCGGACAAACACGCCGGCTTCATGCGGCTGCACGCCCGCTACGATCTGGGCCTTCAGCCAGGCAGACACCGCCTGACATTCCGCCTTCTCCGACTTGAAGGCTTTCACCTGAGGCACGGGACCGTTGAAGACGGACACCGTGTCGGCACGGCTTTCGATGTTTCCATCAATGTCCGCCACTTCGGGACCGAGCAGACGGTCGGCAGCCATGCGGATCTGGTGGGAGGTGCGGTAGTTCACGCGCAGCGTGCGGGAGCGGCCACGGATGTCCACGCCGAGGGATTTCCACGAGAAAGGCTGCTGGAAGATGCGCTGGCCGAGGTCTCCGGCGAAGAAGAGTCCGTTGGAAGCATCTCCGGCAAGGGCGGCGAAGAAACGCAGGTGAGGCACGGCCACGTCCTGTGCCTCATCCACCACGACAAAATCAAATGGCCGCTTTTTCGATGAGGCAAGGTGCGTGGCGAGCTGGGTGAACAGCGTCGCCACCGTCAGCAGTTTCCGCTCGGCCAGGCCGTTCTTCACTTTGGCAAAGATCGCCCACAGGATGCTGCGCTGGGCTTCCGGCAGGCGAGTCTTGCGTCCGAGACGGGCGACATCGCGGTAATCCTCCCAGCTTTGGAGCTGCCACGCGTCCACGATCTGCTCCCATTCCGTGACGAGGAAATGAAGGGTGAACTTGTGCCCGCCCACTTCTTTGGAAGCGGATTGCAGCAGGTCACGAATCACATCCCGACTCGCCAGCTTCACTGGACCCGCGTGTGCTTTGTAGAGACGCTGCGCGATGGCGTTGAAGGAGTGAATGTCGATGCGCTCGCCCAATCGGGGCTCGTTCCAAACGAGATGGCGAAACTTCGTCCGCAGGGCATTGGCGAGCGTGTCGGAGAAGGTGGTGAGCAGCACGCGAGCATCGGGATGGGCACGGGCCAGATGCACGGCTCGGTGCAGCGCCACCACGGTCTTGCCGGTGCCTGCGGAGCCTGCCACACGGGCCGGGCCGGAGTAGTCTCGGGCCACCCATTGCTTCTGGTCGGGATGCAGGAAGACCGTCCACTTTTCCCAGGGCGCATCCAGGGCGCGTTCCAGTTCTTCCACATTCGTCATGATGCGGAAGCGGCGCAGTGCATCGGGGTGCTCGAATGGATTGGCTTCCGGTGCCACCGGCTCCGGTCTGCGGGGTGTGCCACCTGTTGCGAGTTCGAGCAGCGCTTCTGCTGCTTCCGCAGGCAGATGGTCAGCGAGGGAGAGATAGCTTTCCTCAGTCGCTTCGCGGACATCCTTCAGCCACTCCGGCGGTACGCCATAGCTCAGCAGGTCTTCATCGGAGAGTTGGGCAAAGGGTTGCTTCCTCGCCGGTGCTGACTTCGTCGGTTCCTCCGCCACATACTGTGGCACGAGGATTTGCTGCACCGTCTCGCGAATCTCCACGAGCTGCGCTGCGCCAGTCTTCGGATGTGTCTCCAGCTTGCGACGCTCGGCCCAGTCGTAGGCCTTGTCGTGATGGTTCACGTAGCAGAGAAGCAGACTGCCGGGTGTTTTGTGAACGATGATGCGGATGTCGGCATTCACCCGCACGGACCAGAAGTTCTTGTCCTTTGCCTTGTCGAGCTTGTGAAAGCTCATGCCCGGGCTCGCCGGGTTCATCTGGAGATCAAAGGCCGTCGTCTTCACGGCCTTCTGCTCGTCTCCGGTGAGACGGGCAAGGCTGCCGGTGAAGGTGTCGGCGATGCGGAAGTCCATGTTGTGCCCGCTTAGAGCAAGACGATCGTGGTTTTGCTGGCGATTTCCTGCGCTCTTTCCTTTTGTTGTGCTTTTTGAAGCTCTGGATCACTGTCCAGCCATGGCCAACCATCAATATTGGCATGGGCTGGAGGAGGTTCTTGTGCAGCCACCTCCAGCCGAGCTTTTCTGACATCGGCAGCCTTGAATAGCGCTGCTGCTTTGGCCTGTCGGTCGCTGGTATTTGTTTCTGCCCACACCCGGCGCAACTGGTCTGGTTCGGCTCCCATGCGAAAAACAGACGTGTTCCTATGCTTTGGATTCGGGAGCAGAGCGGCAGGCTTGGCCATCCCTAAACCAAACTGGTTGCTTTGAGTTAAGAACCTGGCGAGGCTCTCATCATCGGCCACATGCTCAGCAAGTCCTGATGGTAGCGTCTGCATGGTTCATGATGGATTGGATTCCTTCGAGAATACGGGGTGGGATTTTGGCGCCATCAAACCGGGCAACTGCATGCCCCTTGTCGCTTCCATCAAGCCAGGCATAAGCAAGCCGGTCATTGCCACCGAAGCTGATCGAAAACCTGCGATAACGCGATTCAACCCAGTCCAAGGAAACAGCACCATCGGGTTCGGGCGCCATTTCTGGCATGGGCATTCGCACCGGCAAAGCCCGAATAAATGCCTCGACGGCACCCGCTGCCACCCCTTTGAGTGGCTCAGAACCATTGCCATCCCAATCCGCTTCTGAACACTCATCAAACATCGTCCAAAGCTTCGAGATCGCTTCACTCTTAATACCAAACAAAGATTCTGACCGCTCAGCATGTTGCACCACCTCATGTGCGGCTTCGCGAATCACTTGTGCTTCAAAAGAAACGGCGCTGCTCTGACGCGAGAACGCATTGATGGATGCATAGCCAACAAGCAGGCTTAAGGTTGATACAGCTTCAGGCATGACTCGGTGAGTGTGTTTTGAAAAATACGATTCTTCAAGCTCCTTAATGACTCAATGTTTTCAAGAATCCATGACCAGTTTCCGACTTCCCCGGCTTCGCCATGGCTCACGCCAATGTCAAGAATCAGGGGAAGGCCATCTCCTTCTGCGGGTTGTGTCGTCAGCACAATGTTGGCTTGGTTGCCTGTCTCAGACTCGACGGCAGAATGTTGATTTAAGAATCCCACAAAGGTCAGCTTGCTTTCGTCTGGGAGTTGCGGACTCACCTTCAGGTAATCGGTGAACTCCAATCGACCCTCGACCAAGGGCAGCAGCAAGCGATTGATGTAGCGAAGCCGCACCGCCCGAATCTGCACTGGAGTCGCAACTTCAACAAAAAGCCTCCAGGTTCGTTCGATTTCCGCAAGATAGTCGTCCAATGTCGAATACGGCGCGAGGCGGTTGAACGAGTAGCCCTGCTCCCTCAGCTGAACGATCTGCTTGGCATCACTGCTTTGAAACATGAACGCCTGGATGCCGCGCTTTGCAGTGTGCTCTGCCGAACCATCGCCGATGTGCTTGATCTGGTGTTCTTCCAAAAACTTTGTCCTCATCTTCGGATACGCATCCTTGAACGCATCGCGAGCCGGACCTTCAAGAGATGCCATATCGAACGTCGGCCCCATATCGCAATCGATATCGAGCACGGCTTCGACAATGGGCGCGGCTTTGAGTCTGAGGTTACTTTCCATGGTATCGGGGGATAGTAACGAGGAACTATACCTTGAAAACCTTCATCACCTCATCCCCCAGGTGGTTGATCACCTTCACGGCAATCCTGCCGTTCTTTGGTTTGTCGAAGGGGCGTGACGTGTCGCTGTTCAGGGTGGCCCATGCGTCGGCGTTGATCTCGGCTTTCAGGGTGGTCTTCAGAGCGCTGTAGGGGTCGTTGGCTCCAAGGAAGTAGGCGTGGCGGACGAAGAAGCTTTCTTCGTTGTAGTCGGTGTCGAGGAACCAGCATGCGATGCCGTCGGCACCGTTGCTGATCACCTCGCCGGTCTGGGGTTTGAAGACATCCACGCCGTTCACCTTTACGCGGAACTTGCCGTCCTTCTCGTTGAGGAGGGTGATGTCCGGCTCGCCGAAGATGACGAAGAGATTGCCCTTGCCCGTGTTCTTGAGGTCCTCGGCCATGTGCAGGTCGGCGTTCATGCGGGCCTTGAGCACAGGGATGCGGCCCAGCTTGCTGAACTCCGTGGCGTGCGCCTCGTAGTTGAAGGCGCAGGCGATAAGCACATCGAACCCGGCATCGCCGCACTCGCGGGCGGCTTCCGCCAGGTCGGCGCGTTGCACGGTGCCGAACTCCGGGCCGATGAAGATGCCCGCCCGCTTTTCGACATCGCCTTCCAGGTAGCGTCCTTCGGCACAGACCCGACCCTCACCTGGCCAAGGAGTGAGTGGGCCGGTGAAGGTGATGCGGTCCTCCCTGTGCGCCTGCTGCACGCCGGCGGTCTTGAGGTTCTCCAGAACCATCTGGGGGAAGGACTGCTTGGCGCCGTATTCCGGGCTGTCCTGCTTGAGGGAGTCGATTAGTTCATCGTCTTCATCCACGCCCAGCACCCGATGGGGAGAAAGACTCTCCACGGTGAAGGGACCAGCGACGCGGACGCATTTTTTGTTTTCGTAAGGTTTGTCGTAGAGGTATTCAAACTCGGCCTTGGCAGCGATGGATTTGTCGATCTCCTGCTGCCGGGCGATGCGGGCCTGCCACCAGTCGGCATGAAGTGCTTTCGTCTTATCAGGCCACTGGGCATCGGCCTCACGCGGAATCTCCCACTCCTGCCAGGTCTTCTTGAGCGCGGCGTTCAGCTTCTCGCGCAACGGCTCCAGCTTCGCCTGCCACTGGTCCCAGATGACATCGATCTCCGCGTTGTTGGCGATGGACTTGAGGGTGATGTGCGGCACGCGCTCATAGACGAAGCCGTGGCGGATGTTCCCCTGCACGGGCTGCGAACTCGGTGCGGTGCGGGTGACTTCGGCTTCCTTGAGCTGGCCCTCGCGGGAATCGGCCAGCAGGTAAAAGGGATAACGCGCGCCCATGATGCGGGCACGGGCCAGCGCCAGCGCCACGCGCGAGGTGTCAATCGTGATCCAACGGCGGCCCCATTGCTCGGCGACGGTGGCGGTGGTGCCGGAACCGCAGGTCGGATCGAGCACGAGGTCGCCGGGGTCGGTGGCCATGATAATGCAGCGCTCAATCGTCTTCTGGGACGTTTGAACGATGTAGAATTTGTCTTCGGCAAAGCTACCCAAAAAAGTGTCTGTCCAGAGCGAGCTAATCTCGGAAACTTCAAAGTCTTCGATGTAGTTCACCTGCGACAAGCTATTCGACGCAACGTGCAGGCGATTCGCTTTGCCAAGGCGTTCCATGCCAGTCGGGGTTGTTTTCCACGGTCGGCTGTAGGTCTTGCCGCGATATGGGAAATCGAAAGTCGGGTTGCCTTGCGTGGTGACGTTGCCGGGCCGGTAAAGACGGCAGCCTGTCGGCGGAGATGATTGAGTCTTTTCGTCAGTTGTTAGCCCGCGCCGGATGCCATCCTCGGTTTCAATCCAAGTGTATGTTTTCGCCGACCCATCCTCGAAGCTCTTGCGACTGAAAACGCGTCGAAACTTCGTCTGTCCTCGGTCTTTTCCATACCAAAGGAGCGTGTCTGTCCGCGACGCGAGAAAGTTCTGTTTTACGCCGCCCGTCGTCACGAAGCTGATTTCGCTGATGAAGTTTTCATCCCCGAACACCTCATCCATCACCGCCCGGACGCGGTGGACATTTTCATCGCCGATCTGCACGAAGATGGAGCCGGAATCGGTGAGGAGATCGCGGGCGACGGTGAGCCGATCCCGCAGGTAGGTGAGGTAGCTGTGGATGCCGTCGCGCCAGGTGTCGCGGAAGGCTTTGACCTGCTCGGGCTCGCGGGTGATGTGGTCGGCCTTGCCGTCCTTCACGTCGCGGCTGGTGGTGGACCACTGGAAGTTGCTGTTGAACTTGATGCCGTAGGGCGGGTCGAAGTAGATGCACTGGACCTTCCCGCGCAGGCCCTCGCGCTCGGCGAGGCTGGCCATGACTTGCAGCGAGTCGCCGAGGATCATGCGGTTGGACCAGTTCTGGTCGTGGGCGTAGAACTCGGTCTTGTCCGCGCCCTTGGGGATGCCGTTGAAGTCGGCGAAGAGGTCGGGCGTGAGGTTGCCGTCGTCGTATTGGCTTTCCTTGGTCTGGCGCAGCAGGTCATCAATGAGCGCCTTGGGGTGGACCTTTTCCTGGATGTAGAGCGGCGGGGCGTGGACGACGAGGTCGCTCCAGTCCTGCTCATCCTTCCCGCGCCAGACGAGCTGCGGATCGAGGTCGGTGTTGCGCGGGTATTTGATCTTCTTCGGGGCCTCGTGCTCCTTTTGCAGGATGGACTGCTGCTCGGCAGAGGGGATGAGCTTGCGCTTGTCCTCCGGATGCTTGAGGGCCTCGACGGACTTGGGGGCGCTGGTGGATTTTTTGGCGGGCATGGGGGTCAGGCGGAGGTGGGCAGTTCCTCGTTCAGGAGGTCGAGGTAGCGGGTATAGGTGTAGAAGCGTCCGTACTTTTTTCCGGTGCCTTCGGTAACGATGCCGAGGGGCTGGAGAGCAGCGAAGACGCGTTGAGCAGTATGAAAAGACATGCCGGTGGCAGAGGAAACCGCGGCAGGTGTCGTGACTGGATGGCGGTGCAAGTGGTCCATCACCCGCAGGGCGGAGCTGGTGAGCCGCCCGAGGGTGCGCACCTGCTGCTGGTGCTCATGAAACAAGGTGAGCAACTGCCTGGCCGTGCTGGCGGCCTGCTCTGAAACGATGATGACGCCTTCAAGAAAGAAGGTAAGCCACTCCTCCCAGTCACCCTCGGTGCGGATGGACTGGAGAAGCTCGTAATAGTAGCTGCGGTGCTGTTTGAAGTAGAGGGAAAGGTAAAGCAGCGGCTGGCTGAGCACCCCCTCCGCATGAAGCAGCAGGGTGATGAGCAGGCGTCCGACCCGGCCATTGCCATCCAGGAAGGGGTGAATGGTCTCAAACTGGACGTGCGCCAGGGCAGCCCGGATGAGGACGGGCATGGCTACAGGCTGACCATGGAGGAAGTTTTCCAGAGCCCCCATGCAGTCGATGACGGCATCCGGTGGCGGTGGCACATGGCGGGCATTTCCGGGGCGGGTGCCGCCGATCCAGTTCTGGCTGCGCAGGAACTCGCCCGGCTGCTTGGTGGCACCGCGTCCGTCTCGCAGCAGGACGCCATGCACCTCGCGGATGAGACGCAATGAGAGCGGCAGGCCTTCGCGGAGCCGCTGGATACCATGTTCGAGGGCAGCGACGCAGTTGGAGACCTCACGCACGTCATCCACCGGAACACCGGGGCTGCTCTCTGCCTCGTAAAGGAGAAGGTCCGAAAGGGAGGACTGGGTGCCCTCGATCTGGGAGGAAAGCACGGCCTCTTTCCGAATGTAAGAGTAGAGCAGGTGCTGAGGTTCTGGCAGCAGCATGGAAATGCCATCCAGCCGCCCAACGGCCAGCGAAGCCCGCTGGGCGAGGTCTTGGAGCTTTTCGTCCATGAGGAGGCCCGGATCAGGTGGCAGCGGGGCCGGAATGAAGGCACGACAGGTCTCCCCCAGAGTGGTTATGGGGAAGAAATGGCCTGTAGGTCCGCGTTTCATGGTCGAAGTTGCAATTTGGCAGCCCTAAAATTGCACATTCAAATCTAAAATGCAATTTTCTGACCGCCAAATGAACGAACCTTCATTTCAGCCGAAGCTCGTGCATACCACACGCGCGTTTCGTATGCATGACGGTGAGGACGTGTGAATAAAGTAAGCATGTTCGATTTATGAGCCAGAAGAGGCTGTGAAAGCAGTTTCAATCATCGCCCCGAACTGGCTCTCCACCTTGTCGGCAAAATCGGCCTGGATTTCATAGACGTCGCAGAACTCGGCGAAGGCCCAGCGGCCGTGGGTTTTGAGGTTGTTCACGCCGGGGACCCAGTAGGTCTTCATGGTCTCCGCTTTGGCGACGGCGTCCTCGCCGCGGTAGCCTTTGATCTCGACGATGAGGTGGAGCAGGTCGTCCGGGCCGTGACCGTCATCGACGAGGACAATGAAGTCCGGCAGGTAGCGGCGCATCTCTCCGCCGAAGTGGTAGGGCACCTCCAGGCCGAGATTGTGGTTCTTGGCATAGGCGACGACTTTCGGATGCTGCTCGGCCACGCGGCAGAACTCGCTCTCCCAATCACTATCGAGGATGACCCAGTTGATGTGGGATTTCTCGGAGCTGGTCTCCCAGCGCAGCGTCTTGGAGGTGGTGAAACGGACGTGCCTGGTGGACCCGGCAGGATTGTAGGGGTCGAGGAGGGCGGTGATGGGCCGTTCGTTCTTGAAATGCCGGGTGATGGCGGCGGCGATTTTTTCGGCGGCCATGTTGGCGAGCACCTTGTATTTGAGCTGGGCGGGATAGGTGCCGCCTTTGCAGTGCAAGTAGCCGGCCAGCCACTGTTTGGCGATGCGCTTGATCTGGCCGAAGAGCTGGAGCTGCGGTGACTCGTCCGGGGCACGCCACTTGTGCAGAATGATGTGGGAGGTCAGCTCATAGAGCACCTGCGAGGGGCGAACGTCGCCGGTGTGGATGAGATTCATCTCCACCGGCTCGCCGATGATGCCGGAAAGCAACACCTCGGACGAGCCGACCTGCTCCGGGGTGATCTCCATGTGAGAGTCGTCGGTGAAACTGGCTTCCAGGCGCTCGTCCGGCAGCTCGACGCGATAGCCGGAGACGCGGGGGAAACGGATCTCGAGGTGATCCCGCTCGGGGCGCACGGCTTTGACCGAGATGGTCTCGCGGGGCTTCTGCACGGGAGCCTCGACGGATTGCGCGGTGAAGTCGAAGGGGATGCCGAAGACATCCGCATACTCGACGCTGAATTTCCCTTGGTCCGGTCCATCCTCATTGATCTCGTAGTACAGGCGGCGCAAAGCACGCCCAAGCACCTGCTCACAAAGGAGCTGAGTGCCGAAAGCGCGGACGCCGAGCACGTGGGTGACGTTGTTTGCATCCCAGCCCTCCGTGAGCATGGCCACGGAGACCACGCAGCGGATGTGTCCACCGAGCTGGCCTTCTTTGCCGACGGTGTTCATGACCTCGCGGAGAATGTCCTGGTCGGTGATGTTCGCGGCATCCTTGGCATTGCCGGTGCGCTCGAAGATGGCCCGGCGGAACCGCTCCAGCTCATCGGCAGCGGCTTCTTTGAATTGGTCATCGAGGGCTTCACCCGCCTCCAGCTGCTGGCTATCGATCAGCAGGGTGTTCGGCTTGGGAAGGGGATTGCCGTGCTCATCAAAATTACGGAACAAGGGCAGGCGTCCGTCATTGAACTCGCTGCTGCCGTCCTCTTTCGGCGTGCGCCAGCCAGAGATGTATTCATAGACGAGCTTTGAGGAGGCGGTGTTGTTGCACACCACGATGAAGCAGGGCGGAACGTCCGTATTTTGCTTTTCCCAGGCCTCGAAGGTCTTCTTGTAGTGCCCGTAGAGTGCTTCGAGTGCTGTTTGAAGCTGGGGAGGAAGGTCGAGCGGGTTGAGTCGTCCCGATTTCTTTGCCCCGGACTTCGGCATCTTCTTGCCGATGTGCTTCCACAGGTCGCGGAACATGGGCTGGTCCACGTTGGGCAGATTATCCGCGATGGGCACGCGGGGCAGCTTCACGATGCCACACTCAATGGCGTCCATGAGGGAGAAGTCACTCATGGTCCAGTGGAACATGGTGCCCTCGCGATAGCCGGACCCGGCGAGGAAGAAGGGCGTGGCGGAAAGGTCGATGACGCGGGTGAGGCCGAGCTTCCGCTTCACGATCTCCAAGCCGCTGATCCAAAGGCGGGCGGCTTCGTTTTCCTTCTTCGCGTGGTCCTTGGCGGCTTTGAGGTCTTCGCCTTCGAGCTGGTTGCCCTTGTCGTCGATGAAGTCCTCGTCGCGGGCGGGGCGCTCGCGGTAGCAGTGATGGGCCTCGTCGTTGATCACGAGGATGTTCTTCATCCCCATGAGGCCTGGCATGACCCGCTGGATCATCTGGCCCTCGGTTTCCTGCGTTTGCAGGTCCTCACCCGTGCGGCCCTTGAGGAGTTGCTTGGTGCCTTTGGAGGCTTCGAGACGCTCGCGCAGCTTGAAGGCGTGGTAGTTGGTGATGACGATGCTGGCCTTCTTGATCTCATCGGCGAACTCCTGCGGCACCAGCTCGCGGGTGGTGTAGTAGTTCTCGCTGTCATTCGGCAGCAGCACCCGGAGGCGGTCACGAATGGTGAGGCCGGGTGAAACGAGCAGGAAACCACGGGTGAACATCTTGCTGCCCGGACGGCGCACCGCATTGATGGTCTGCCATGCAATGAGCATGGCCATCACCGTCGTCTTGCCCGCACCCGTGGCGAGCTTCAGCGCAAGGCGGCTGAGCTCGGGGTTCGCCTCCGCATTGGCGCTGTCGAGGTAAGCGAGGATTTTCTTCCCTGCCGCAGTGTTTGGTGCGACCTCGGTCAGCCAGATGGCCGTCTCTGCTGCCTCGATCTGGCAGAAGAAGGGACGCTGTTTGCTGAACGAATGATGCCGCCAGTGCTGCAACAGGCGCTGGGTCTCCGGCGTGACCTGCCACTGGTGGGGCTTCAGTTCCCGCCAGGTGTCCACCTGCGCACGCACCTGATTGATGATGGAGGTGGTCTCGTAGTTTTGATCCTTGATGGATTCACCCGAGTCATCCGTGAGCCCCAAATCCGCCTGCTGAGGCGCCGATTTCTGCTTCTTCGACTTGGGAATCGGGGTGACGAACTTGGCCTTCCGGCGCTCTGAAATGATGTGCTGTGTCGGCTGCCCGGTCTCGTCCAGCTCCCAGTGCTGACGCGGATAGTCATAGGGAGAGTTGAGGATCGGGTGATCGAAGAAGCGGCTCGACATGCGCAGTACGGGGAAGCAATTGGAGAATTTCCTTCATCCAAGCAGGGAGCGGCACGGATGGCAACAGGATGGGAAGCCGGGACTCCACTTAGCCACACATGGCGACGGGCAGCAGGTTTCGCCGCGGATGTTTATATCCATCGTTGCTGGCTGAACGCCATAGCCGGGTTTTCTCAGCTTGGGCATGGTCTTCTGCTGCCAAATGCGGCCTTTCACGATTCGGAGTTTCTCTGGCGGACCCATGCTGGCGCTGCCACCTGCCTCCTCCGCCCTACGATTAAACCACTAAAGAAGCCGACCGTCTGACTTAGCCAACTTCTTAGACTTGTTGCCAGCAGCGTTGCCAGCACCCCGAAAATTCTCTGTAACTGGTTGATTTTCAGAATGGAGGCGGAGGCGGGAATCGAACCCGCGATTCTATTCCGCTAACCGGGAAAACGCTGATTTCTCGGAGACTGTGACACCAACAAACCTCTGTGACATCCTCAAGTGTTGACAGTAGTGTTGGCATAAGCCATGTTCCGGAGTCTCTTCAGAACCGCTAACTCTTCACGTTCATGGCTACGATTTTTCGCAGACGAAACTCATCTGTTTGGTGGGCTGCTTACTTCGACTCGGAAGGGAAGCGGCGCTACCGTTCCACTGGCAAGTCGGCCAAGCCGGAAGCGGCGGCGGCGGCGGGCGAAATGGAACGCAGGGCTCGCCGGGTAAACCCGGATGATGACGAACGGAGGCAGGGCATCCTGCGCATTCTGGAAGAAGCCGGGGCAATGGCGCTCAAGGGCACTCTGAATGAGGCGTCCGCACACTCGCTCCTGAATCGCATCACGGAGGCGGCGACGGGCGAGAGCCTGCGGCAGGCAACAGTGGAGCAGTGGTTTCGCGGCTGGTTGAAGGAGAAGTCCGGCTCCCGCACGAAGGGAACCGCCGTGAGGTATGAAGGCATCATAGATGCGTTTCTGAAATCCCTTTCCGCGGCCAAGCGGGCGATGCCGCTCGCCGCTCTGGCGTTTGCCGACATACAAAAATTCCGCGACCAACTTCTGGCAGGCGGGCGCACTGCGGTCACGGCCAACATTGCCATCAAGGTTCTCCGGTCGCCGCTCAACGTCGCCCGGCGGCAGGGGCTCATCTCCAGCAACCCGGCGGAGGCAGTGGAAATGGTGGCCGGCGAGAGCGTTGAGAAGGGAGTTTTCAGCCCGGAAGACATCGCTGCGCTCCTGAAAGTGACCGACGGCGAATGGCGGGGCCTCATCCTTGCCGGATTCTATACCGGCGCACGGGTCAGCGATCTGTCTAATCTCAAGTGGGCATCGGTTGATTTCGAGCGCACGACTCTCGCCTTCGGTCAGCGCAAAACCAAGCGATTCATTGAGATTCCCCTGCATCCCGAACTGGAGTCTTGGCTCCGGGCGTATCACACAAAGCAGAAAGGAGAGTTCGTGTTCGCCAGTCTCGCCGGAAAGGTGGTCGGGGGAAGAAACGGGCTTTCAGGCCGGTTCCGCGCCTTGATTCAAAAGGCGGGCATTGAGGTGACGATCACGGAAAAGACCGGCAAGAAGGGTCGGAACCGCTCATCCCTGTCCTTTCACTCGCTGCGCCACTCGTTCAATTCGGCGATGGCAAATGCCGGCGTTTCTCAGGAACTCCGGCAGCGGCTCACGGGACACGCGTCGAAGGCCGTCAATGACCGCTATACGCACACGGAACTGGAAACTCTCCGAAAGGCGGTGGGGACGGTCCCTTCGCTGGGCAATGAAGCAACGTGACGGCTCACTGCTCGGGCGGGTGCTGCATTTCCCGCGCGAGAAGCTCGAAGGCCGCCTTTGACTTGGCTGCCCATTCTTCCGGAGCGAGTTTAGTGAAAGCGCGCTTCACTTTCCAGCCACGGACGGATTTGGTTTTGGCACCAGAATCCAGCTCCGGCGGCTCGGGAAGAGCCGAAATGTAAGCGATGAAGTCATCGGCGGTGAAGCAGCGGATGCGAGCCTGCTCCGCATCGGTAAAGGTTCCGGTCAAAGCCTTCGCGAGTTGGGCTTGGCGATGGTCATCGGTGACAATGATGGCGACGGTTTGGAAGTCATCACGCAGGCACTTTCGGATGTTTCCGAGTTCATGCTCAATGGCCGTGGAAACGGAGATCTCACAGGCGATGCGGAGATCATCACGAAGAAGGGCGACATCTACAGTTTCCTTGCCGAAGCCTGTGGGGGATTCGATAACGGCGCGAAATCCCTTTGCTTCGGCGGAAGTCTTGACTAGCCGCTGCAACATCAAGTGAATGGCACCTCCCTTGCCGGGTGAGACTGACGCAGGCGGCGACACGGGAGTTGGTTCAGGTGCCGCTGCAGCCGCAGCTTTAGAAGGTGCTCCGCCCTCCGCTGGGGGCGGCGATGATTCTGCCGGCGGCTTAGCTTCGCTGTTTCGGACCGGGGCTTCACTCGCGGGGGCTGTGGGCGGATACAAATGAGCCTCAACTTCAGCGCGCGGGCGGGCGTACACCGTTCGCGAGGCAACTATCAATTCATGCCGACGGGTTGCCGCTTCGTCCTTGTTCGGCTCGTCATGAAGAGGCACCGCGAGATTGAAGTCATTGTCCGCCCGCTCTATTCGGCACAGGGCTTTGCCGATGGGCAGGTTTTGGAGGTCGCGCGGCTGGAAATGGGCGAAGCCTTCAGCAAGTGCGCGGGCGTCGGAATCCCCAACGCGAAAGACGACGCGCGTGAACGCATTCGAAAGAACGGCTGCTCCGACTTCCTTGTCGCGGTCGAGTTGCCGCAAATCCTGATGGGCCAGCACAAAGCCTATCCGATATTTTCGTGCGCTGGCGAGAATTTCGGCCATGCTCGGGCAGATGAAATTCTGAAACTCGTCGGCATAAACAAAGAACGGGCGTCGCTGCGCACTCTCCATACGCTGGCGGCTCATCGCCATCTGCTGCAATTTGGCGACGATGAGTGAACCAAGGAGGTGTGAATTCTCTCGGCCCATCCGGCCCTGCGGGAGTTTGGCGAGGAAGATTTTTCCGCTGTCCATCATCTCTGCGAAATCGAGACGGTTCTCACGTTGCGAAACCATGTAGCGGATCGGTTTCGGAGAGAGAAACGTCTCCAATCGCGTCAGGATGGGGCCAATGCTTTTGTTGCCGCCAAGTTGTGGGAAGCCGCGTTTCCAATAGAAGACGATTTCAGGATCGGTGACAGTGGCGAGGAACTTTTCCCGCCAGCCGGGATCCAACAGGAAGCGCCGCAGGTCGGCCAGTGTCCCGCCTTCCGTGCTTTCGAGAAAGGCCCGGATGGCATTTCCAAAAACAGTATTCATCTGATCGCCCCATGACGTGGACTGCGCCCGGAAAATGGCGACGAGGTCCGACGCCAGCAATGTTTTCTCAAAGTCGCTGTGAGCGGAGAGAAAGTTGAACGGGACGATAAATTCCTCGTCCGAAGGATCAAGCAACACCACGTCATGCCGGCGCTCATGCGGAATGACAGCGAGCACCTTGTCCACCAAATCGCCGTGAGGATCGAGCAGCGCAATACCGGTGCCCTTTTCTATGTCCTGTTGCAGCAGATTGAACAAAAGGTTCGTCTTACCACTTCCGGTGCCTCCGATAATATGCAGGTGACGCACGCGCTGTTCGGTGGTGAGCCAAACCTCGCAGGAAGTGCCGGCATGTTCATTCGCTCCGAGACAAATTCCGTCTTTGGTTTGTCCCTCCGGAGCCGCAGCCCGAGTGCCCGCGTCCAGCCGGAGAAGAGCCGGTGACGCGACGGCTGGAGACGGCAGGCTAACGAGAGAACACAGTTCGTCTTCACTCAGCAGCATGCCGCTGCGCCGCGACTGCCGCAGAACAAGATCACGGCAGTGCGCCGTGTGCTCATAGCCGTCGTTATCCGCCGGCATCAGCCGGTTGCCGTCGGCGGCGGCGAGGAGCCGCAGGGGAGCGGCCATGTGACGAATGAGTTCCCATACCCGGTCGAAGTCGGGAGAGCGCGCGGCGAGCCTGACTATCACTCCGTAGAGGGGGCGGGCCGTTTTCCATGCTCCCAACTTGAGCAGATTCCGCCCGTCCTCAAAGAAGGGTTTGCCGTCGTGCCCGGTGACGGAAGCCAGTGTTTGAAGGTTCCAGTTATCCTCCACCGGCATAAAGGTGACTTGATAGACGGCAGCCTCGTCGCCGCCTGCGCCGGACATCGCCGCGACAAGGCCGACGAAAGGATCGGTCTTCGCCTCAACCGCCAGCGGCAGCATGAACGGGAGGGCGAGGGCGAACTCCACAACAGCACGCTCCTCATCATCCTCCAAATCGCCCCAGACTTCGGCGAGATGATCTTCCGTTGGCTGAATAACGACGCCCGGAAAGTGCGCCGCCAAGCGGGAATGCACAGCCTTTAGGTCCGGCGCTTCGGCGGCTATTTGCAGCACCGTCTGCCCCCTCTTGCCCACCAGTTCAAAGGAAACAGGTGCCCGGATCGAATCCAGACTGGCAATAAACTGCATTACTGTCTCAAGCCGTGTGGAGAACTCCGGCGGCAACAACAGGCGCAATTCTCCAGGGCGGCGGGCTTCTTTTCCGAGCCAGTAGGGTTCCGGTTCCTTCGTTTCCGCAGGAGGAGCCGTTCGCGGCGACGGCTGGAGCGATTGCTTCGCGCTTCGTGTGAGGCGCGAGAAGAAGTTGTCGCGGCGGCCGTCATCAGGTTTCGGAGGCAGCGGCAGGCGATGGCCGGGGAACGGCACCAGCCGCGGGACAGGCAGCACGGGGGCGGCGTGCAACTGCACCCCGCAGCCGCGCGCAGCCCAGCGCAGGAAATTTTCCGCGAGTTGCTGGTGAACGGCGTGCATTAGTGATGGCCTGTCTTCTTCGACGGCTCGTCGCGCACCGCTTGATAGACATCCTTCGCATCCTGCGCGAATTCACGCAGGAGCTTGCCGGCAAGATCGCGGATGCCCTCCGGCTGTTGGGGATCATGCACCTCCTCAAAATGCGGTTCATGTCCGCCGCGCGCTTTGACGAACTCCTGGACCTTCTCGCGGACGATAGAGTTCATCACCGTCAGCCACATGAGCCGGGTGTCCTGACGGAAATACGTTTCGCGGCGGAACAGGGCCTCGTAGATGACACCGATCACCGGCATGTGAATCAGTGTTTCATCCAGTCCCGGCCACTTGCCCGCCACGATCATCATGGCAAAGATCGACGCGAAAGTCGCCGCGAACACATAGATACCGAAACCGCCGAAGGCCATCACGTAGATGGCATAAAATGAGGCCAGTGTGAGCAGTGCGATCAACACGTCCATCCAAGTGAGCCAGCGGGGGATGATCGCCCCGCGGCACGAGTAAAACCAGTACGTTCCGAATGGGCCGCATCCCACGTCGAACACCAGCCGCTCCCGCATGATGCGCAGATACTCGCGTCCGGAGGAGAGCAGTCCGCCTTCACGCCATGGGATACGGAGCAGGTGCATGGGCGGCAACTGCCGTTCCCGCACTGTCTCCTCGATGGCGGCATAAAACTGTCCGACGTCGCTCTGAAAATCCTCCAGGGGAACCATCCACTGGTGCTCCACAAAGGCCCGGCGCTTCTTGAGAAAGTTGAACATGGCGTGTCAGCGTTTGGGGTTGTGGGCCATAATCATGAATCCCCGCTGCACCTTCAGGACCAGCAGAAAGACGTTACTCCTGACGGTTCTGGGCGGCTTGCCCGCCTCTGTGATTTCCGATATCAGGGTGTATTTGACATCAAAGGTGTCAGGAGTCACCTGTTGAATGGCGATCGGCTCAACAACTGTTTCCTTCGTGTCGTAGCGGGCATGATAGGCCTCCTGATCTTTCGCTACCATGTCACGGGAAATCATCCCGCGGTCGAAATAGTTCACTGAGAAGGCATAGTCATCCACTTCCGCTGCCCAATCACCCCGCGTCGCCTTGGCGTGGTGTTCGAGCACAAACAGCCTGACCCTTTCGATGTCCGGTGGAGGTTCAGCGACGGACGGAGACACCGCATTAGCCGAAGGCAACAGGACTTTCGCATCGGATTTCACTGCTGCGGCGGGCAGGCTCTCAATCTGGAAAGCCCCGCGGTCGTATTTCAGTTTCAGTCCGCTGCCAGATCCCGGCTGATCCTCCTCTGCGACGGGCGGGGCGTCTTTACTCGGAATGCCAACGACGGTCCACCAGCGGTGCGGCGTCATAAGTTCCGCCAATTCCAGTTCGCTGTCCTTTTCCAAGTGAGGATCGGCGAAGATGTAATTCTCCGCCGGCTGCCCCAGCACCTCGCAAAGCCGTAGTATCGCTTTGGTGCCCTCCCAGGAGATGATCCGGGCGCGTCCCGCGATACTCCTCCGGTCCGGCCCAATGCACTTCTTGGTCAGCGGATTGAGCAGTGGGGCATAGATCATCACGCGCAGCGCCGTGCGCCCGGTGGCTTCGCGAAGAGGTGAACCTTCGGGAAACTTCTCCGGTTCGTGAGGCATAGTGACTTGGTAGTCGAGGGCGGGCGGCTGGCGCGGCTCAAAGTAGCAGGCTTGAACACCCGTGCTGGCAAAGCGGACTAGAATATTTCCATCGGGTGTCGCAAGCAGCCGCTCCTTCTCATGCAGCTCAATGGCCGGAAACAATCGGAAAAGGTTCTCCTTGGGATGGGCCACGGAGAGCCGCCAATTACGCGTCACATTCCAGCGGGGCACCGGCCCTGCCGGCGGCGGATCCTGTGCTTTGATGCTCACGGGTTCAAACCCGAACCGCCACGTTGCTCCCTCGCTGAGTTTTGGAGTCGAAGTCCTGCCGGAATCCTCGTTGAACAGCAATGTTTCCAAGTTGAGCATCGTGGCCGGTTTGCCGGAACGGTGGAAAACAATCTCGTTCTCGCGGGGCCACTCCATGCCTCCATCAAAAGCGGGCAGAGGTTCCAGCAGCGGCAGTTCAATGAGAACCCGGTCCTCTTTGGCGATATGAATCTCCGGAGGCGACGCTGCCGTCAGAAATGCCAACCACTTTCCATCGCTCGAAAAAGCCACGCGGCTCAACCCTGCGGAAAACCGCCAAGTCTTCACTTTCTGGAGATCGAACAGATTGATCAGGTCCATTTCCTTCCCCTCCGAACCCTTTGCCACCCCCGTGAGCCACTGTCCGTCCGGCGACATCGCCACTGGATAGCTGCCCGCCGGGTCGAGGGAGTCCAAAGTTTTGACAGTTGCCAGCTCCCAGCACTCCGGGCGCGCTTTCGCCAGTGCGGCATCGGGCTTGAACTGGAATGGCGGAGGCGGGGGCACCGAGGGCTTCGACGGAGGCGGGGGCGTGGACGGCGGTGGCTCAGAAGGAGAGGAGACTGGAGGAGCAACCGTCGTAACCGCGGGCGGCGGCGCTTCTTCAGGCGGCGCAGGCTTTGTTATGTGATAAGGAAGAAAGAGAGGGGAGACGAAGCCGAAAATGCCGAGGGCGTAAACTCCGACCGTCCAACCGCTTCCGCCGGGAGTCTCGTGCAGAGTGGTATTCAGCGCGATTTGTGGATTCTCTTCCGTGCTGCTGGCCACGAGCGCCGCAGCGAAGATGCCAGCCAAGGCGCCCGGCAGTATGCTGAGCAGCGCCGGCAGCCAGACGTAAAGCGGATTGCCGGAACCAGCGAGATGCACGCCCATAATCAGGAGCCCCGCGGAGAGAAATGCCGTCATCAGTCCTGCACGGCCTCCGGTCTTTCCCGCGAGAGGCAATGCAGTCTCCCTTGGCAGTTTGTTTAGCGGCAGCAGCCCTGCGGCGATGGCCGCAGCAAGTGCGGCGCTCAGCACGATGGTCGCAAAGACCCCGAGTGAAACCTGCCTGGAGAAAAGCCACGATTTTCCGTTAGCTGCGATCAAAAAGGCGACCAGCCCCACTCCCAGCGCCACAAGGCAATCTCGTCTCCGGCTGACCGGTCTGACAGTGGAAGAACTGGCGGTGGAAGAAGTGTCCATCGGGATTCATGTTTGTGTGATTAAGGGGGCCGTGAGTTGAGGTTAAAGAGAGAGGCGAGGCCGGGACAGTGACTGCTCATTCGAGCAAGTCCTCCCACGAACAGCGGAAAGCCTTTTTCAGCCGGGCCAATACGTCCACGCCCGGATTCGCCGTCCCAGCTTCGATGCGCTGCACGTAACGACGATCTATTTCCACCAGTTCCGCCAGTCGTTCCTGAGTAATCTCATTCAACTGGCGGAGCCGGACTACATTTCGTCCAAGCGATTTGCGCGGCAACATTTCCCCAACCTGAACAAACGCGGACAATTTGTCGGCGGACTAATTGTCGCTTTTTGTCTTGAATGTTCAAGGGGGGGCGGCTATAGGTCTGCCGGCCATCAGCCATACCGCCATGAACTTCCTCCGACGCATAGGTCCTGATCCCCATGAGGGCGGCTTCAAAACCGCCGCTGCTGACGGATGCCCCGACATTCTTGAACTTGATGACGGCGACTTCGCCATCATCGGCATGGACATCACCGCTTCTGCAAAAAGCAGACTCTTTGTCGTGCCCGGTGCTGGCTGCGGAGCCGACGAAACCATCATCCGTGTTCCACGGCGCACGCTTGTCCTCGCCAAGCGGGACATCCCGGATACTCTTTAGGTTGAGTTCGTGTTACAATGTGCGGGATGGGAATCCTGCACTGGATCACAACTCATGCGACCAGCCTGCTTGAATCTGCCGGTATCATCGGCAGCCTCCTTTTTACCGGTGTCACCCTGCGGCGCGACTCTCGCTCTCGACATGTCGCCAACCTGATCACTCTCACGGCGCAGCATCGTGACATTTGGGAGAGGTTTTACGACAAACCCCACCTCGCGCGCGTCCGCGATCCGAAGGCAGACCTCAAAAAGCAGCCACCCACTCGCGACGAATCACTGTTCGTGAACCTGCTCATCCTGCATCTCAACTGCTGGTATCAGGCCATCCGGCGCGGAGAAATCACTCCGCCGGAAGGACTCGGAATGGATGTCGGCAGTTTCTACCGGCTGCCCATTCCGAACCACATCTGGCAGCAGCGGAAGAAGCTGCACGACGCTGACTTCGTCCGCTTCGTTGATGAAGCCATTGAGCAAAATCACGGATAGCAGAAAGCCCCGTTCAGTCTGTCACTGAACGGGGCCATTTCATTTTGCCGGTTTATTAGGCTGTGGCATTCCGGTCAGGGAATGGATAACAGCGCGTTTCCGGCGATGAGGCAGAGCAAATCTTCAGCACCGTTCGCACGGTTGCATTCATTGACTTATTCCACTTCACTCTCAATTGCCGTCCGCCTGCTGCAAACAGGTTGTCCGGGATGTTGACACTCTCGCGTCCCGGACGGGACGGCGCTTTTTTGCGCGAGAGGTTTATCGGGGCGATGACAGTGCGCCTGTGGCTCTCCGGGTTGGAGAGCGAATGTGCATTTAGTAGTCCGAGGGAAGGAGCACGGTCGTGTACGAGCGGTCGGCTTCGGTGATGATCCAGAACTTCGTTCCGTTCGCGCCCTTGTAGGCGGAGAGCAGGCGAAATCCTTTTTCGAGCGACAACTCATTCTCGGTCTTGTCGTCCTTGTCGAGATCGCCCCAGTCGCCACGGAGATGGCGTTTCAGGGCAGTCTGGATGTCCTCGTGCGTGAGTTCGGCAAGGGCCGCAGGTGTCGCCACCAACTGGCCCAGCGGAAACTTCACCGGCGCGGAAACCCCTCCGCTGGCGTGTTCTTGT
>Ga0315905_10001860_pt1 | contig 22408 bp, 40 predicted proteins | sample LakEriMetagenome_5_FD_203522 | JGI IMG/M metagenome (GOLD analysis project Ga0315905, IMG submission 203522) | Freshwater fungal communities from buoy surface, Lake Erie, Ohio, United States - Buoy 4 MA121 | ecosystem: Environmental > Aquatic > Freshwater > Lake | place: USA: Lake Erie, Ohio...
CGGCCCGCCCCCGCGCGCCGCCCCCCCGCCGCCCCGGCCCCCCGCCCCCCCCCCCCCCAGCCTCCAGGCGCGTGCATGGTGGACGGCTGAGGTTGCGCGCACATGCCACCAAGGCACCTGCGACGCCGCTGAAGCCGCTGAAATCATGACCCACCTGCAGCGCGGCCTGCATGGCATCCGCATACGCGCGCTTGACCTCCACGTCTCGCGTCCAGATGGAGTTGGCGACCACCATGTCGGCCGCACCGTCTTGCTGGGTGAGGTTGCGGGATAGGGAGGCTGCCAGCTCATTCAGCCGGTCCTCGTCTGTGCTGAAGCCCGCTGACAGCAGCTCCAGCAGCTGGCTGTGCGTGGTGCTGCCGGGACCTGCGGGGTGGCGGCGGGTCCAGGGAAGGTCGGGGGGCGCTCGCCCGCTCAGCTGACAGCGCACACGGCTGCAACAGCCAGACGCGGCTGCCCCATAATGCAGCGTCAGGTGCCAACCATCTCAGACGACAGCGTGCATGGCGGGTGTGGCGGCAGTGCCGTGTTGCGAGCATGTTGGCAGGCAACTCCCCCGCCCGAGCGGCGCCAGGTGGCGGCGACGCAGCTCACGCAGCTCACAGCGAACCGCCCTGCCCAGGTGCCCAGGCGGCCAGCCTGCTGCCTCGCGGGCGCACCTGCTGCATTGAGTGCCAGCAACAGCGCATACATGATGCTGAGCGGGCTCTGGAAGCCACTGGTCCCTGCCTGCAGAGAGAGAGAGGCGACATGGGAGGGCAACCGAGCTCTGCAATTGGAAGCCGGGAAGTCGAGGATTCGATTGATGCATCAGGGGACGAGCGCAGCCGGCTCCGCCCTCCCCGCCCCCACCTGCAGTTCGGTGCCGGCTCTGAGACTGGTGTGCAGCCTCGCGACCGCCGCGCCCACCGCTGGCTGGCTCATGATCACCCCGAGCTCTCTCGTGTGCGCGCAACTGGGCCACAGGAGCTGCGGATGACGTTAAAGGCAATGGCGTGTTACTGCGGGCAGCGTTGGCCCCGCTCTCCTGCGCGCATCAGCGCGGGGCAGCTGGCGGGAAGTCGTAGGACGCGTCCCGTTGGCCGGCCTTGCCGGTCGCAGAGTTCGCCACAACCGGCGCAGGTGTGCTGTTGCACCACCGCTGCTGTTGATGCACGACCTGGGTCACATGGACCCCCACCCGCACGCAGCCGAGCTGTTGGATGCCATCTACGAGCTGCGGGAGCGTGGATTGCACACAGCGGTCACATGGGCGACCGAGCAGCTGGTCGGGCTGTGGATGCCGGTGCAGGCGCCAGATCAGCTGCCAGCGCCCAGCGGCGCCCTGCAGCACGCGGAGACCAACCCTAGATACCACCTGGCACGAAGCTATTTCGATCTGAAGGTCGGGCGAGCTCGGCTCCCAGCCGACGGTGCATGCAGCGATCTTGATTTTGACCGCATGCCAGCGGCGGCGGACCCACCCGGGCAGGCGCGCTGTCAAACAGGCAGGCCACCCACTTTGGCCGACCTGCCGCTGCAGGAGTATCGGAGAGCAGCCCATGCACTGCAAGACGTGCCTGGTGTGAAGGCGCTCTTCCTGCGATGCTACAGCTTGTACCTGGCGGGCGAGCGGGCGCGCGAGTGAGCGGCCCCACCCCCTGGGCGCTGTCCCCACCTGGCATTGGCCGACCCCAGTGAGGCGGTGGCATGCGCCCTTGCCAGGAGCCTGACATGCGGGCCGCCCACACCGGCTTGCTGCACATGCAGGGAGCAGCGAGTACAGGAGGCCGGCTCGTTGGGCAAGAGCAAGGCAGCGAACCCGGAGCTGGACGTCGTCAGCGCTGCGTTGGCGGCCGGCGAGGCGTCAGGGCTGTCAGATGCCTTCACGCTGTATCTGCAGGCCTTGATAGCCATGGACAGGTGGGCAGGGGCAGGCCGCAATGCCTGCAGCACCTGGTGCTGACAGGGTGCAAGGCAAGGAAAAGCACGCGTTGCTGCGCTGTGCCTGCCTGCCCGCCCAACGACACGCCCGCCCGCCTGCCGCAGGGACCACAAGCCCGCGGCGCGAGAGCTGCTGGTGCAGTCTGTCACAGCGTTTCCCTGCAACTGGGGGGCATGGCAGGTGGGAGGAGAGACGATGGGGCGGCGGCTGGCTCTTGACCTGGCTGATGCACGCCCTCAATGTCACATTGAGGGCCTGCCTCGGCAGTGCTGCTCCAGCAACATGGCGGAGGATCTGCAGCACCAACGGCCAGGCACATGCAGGGGACCAACGTGCTGCACGCTCTGCAGGCGCTGCAAGCGCTGTGTGATGAACCCGAAGCTATCAGCGGCCTGGCCCTGCCCGCGCACTGGGCCAGGGACTTCTGGCTGGCAGCGGTGTGCCTGGAGCTGCAGCACAATGCAGAAGCGTTGTCGCGCCTGCAGGCGCTGAACCAGGTGGGGCACACAGCACAGCAGGGCAGGGGGCACTCAAACCGCAGCTTTACGCACCCCCAGACGCGGGTCAACCCCCTGCCGGGAGCTGTGCTCTGCACGTCCATCACGCCAGTCTGCCAGCTCAACGCCTGGTGCCCCGCTTGGCCTGGTCCTGCAGACATTCACCGGCAGCCACTGGGTCAGCAGTGCCGCGGCACAGGCGCACTACAACATGCGCAACTTTGACGAGGCGCAGCAGCTGTTTGAGGATGTGTTCACCAGCGATCCGTACAGGCTGGAGGTGAGCGGATTGAGGGGAGGGCGTGGCGGGGTGGGGAGGCGGGGGAGCTGGTGGCTTGTGATGCCGTTTGATGCGACATGCACAGCTGCAGCTGCCAGGGCAGCATGCGGGCTGCCTGCTGCATTGACTGCCCCAGCCAGCGGCCGTGCAGCCATGCAAGCATGCACAGCCTTCACGCCACGAGCCTGTCACACGCTTGCTTGCGCGCTGTGTGTGGGGCTTGGCATGGGGCACAGCGGCCAACACCCTCGAGCGCTGCTGAACATGTGCAGCCCTGGATGGGATCACACGACTGCGCCTGTGCGTGTGCGTGCAGGGCTGCGACGTGTACAGCAACATCCTGTACGTGCAGGAGTCAGCAGCGCGGCTCAGTGCGCTGGCGCACCGCGTGGCAGCCACGGACCGCTTCAGGCCTGAGGCTTGCTGCGTCATCGGCAATTACTACTCGCTGAAGGTGCGCAAGCGCTGCCATCTGTGCGCTGGTGGCAGACTGGGAGCTGGAACGCAGGCAGGGAGGGAGTGGGAGCAGCACCGCCAGCAGCAGCTCACATGGCAGAGGCGCAGTGGGGCAGCCCGCAAGGCCCCCGGGCGCAGCAAGGGACAGCTCGGCAGTCCCCACGGCCCTTCTGCGTTGCTGAGGCTGGCTGCGCGGCTTCTGCATGCATGCGCAGGGGCAGCACGAGCAGGCGGTGGAGTACTTCCGGCGTGCGCTGCGCCTCAACCGCCACTACCTGTCTGCCTGGACACTGATGGGTCACGAGTATGTGGAGATGAAGAACCCAGCCGCCGCCATTGGTCAGTCCGCGGCTTGTGTGGTTTGACAAGGGGGCTCTGGGGGGGGGGGGGGGGGGAGAAGGTGTCAGGTGCTGACTGCCAACTCGCGCTGACTGCCAACTCCTGCTGTACGTCGTCGTCGTCGTCGTGTGCACTTAGCAACCGGGGCCGTCATGACCCGCCAAGGCCAATGCAGAGAATCCTGCACCGGCCCGGCCTGCAGATGCGTACCGCCACGCTGTGGACCTCAACCCGCGCGACTACCGGGCCTGGTACGGGCTGGGGCAGACCTACGAGCTGCTCAGCATGCCCTACTACGCCCTGTACTACTACAGGTGAGGTATAACCCAGCACACCAGGGAAGCGCTTGCTTGGCAGTCAGCGCTGATGCTGGGTGGGGTGGACGCAGCCCCGCTGCTTGCTTGTGCTGACGGCAGCGCCGCGTGCGGCTGGTGCGTGCGCAGGCGGGCCAGCCTGCTGCGGCCGGGGGATGCGCGCATGTGGTGCGCGCTGGGGCAGTGCTACGAGCACGACCAGCTGGGCCTGCTGGATGCCGCCATCCGCTGCTACCGCCGGGCGGTGGACAGCAGCGACCGCGAGGGCCTCGCCCTCCACAAGCTGGTGAGGGGCCTGCTCCACACCAGCTGCCGCCAGGGCGCCAGCTGGTGCTGCGTGCATGTGGTTGCCTCCATTGTGACGCCGCCACACTGGCTGCGGTGAGGGGGCGGCGTGCCCACACCGGAGCTGCCCCGCGCATCACCCCTGCCTCACACGCGCAGGCGCGGATCCATGCTGTGCGTGGCGAGCACCCTGCTGCTGCTCGCTACTACTCCCTGAACCTGGCCCGACTGGACGCCGAGGGTGCAGCTGGCAGTGACAGCGTGGAGGCGCTGCTCTTCCTGGCAGAGCATGCCAAGGTGAGGCGCAGCACCAACCTGCTGCTGGCAGCTGTGTCACACCCGGGGTCACGCATGCGCACGACAGCTGTGCGTGCTCATGCTGACAGCGTGGTTGCTAGGAGCAGGTGCTGCATGCAGGCACACCATGCCCTCTCTTGTGTTGACCAGTCATGCGGCATGGCTGCCTGCAGGCTCAGGGGGAGCTGCACACCGCCGAGGCATACTGCCAGCGGCTCATGGACAGCACCAGCAGCCAGGTGGGATGACGCCGGCCAGCACGGCTGCATTGCAGCTGGCCCCGAAGCTTGGCATTGTGGAACGTGCAGGACACAACGCACAGCAGCGGGTGCACACTAGTGCAAGCATGATCTCCTCCAGTGCCGCGCACTGCTACAACCATGAATGATTGGCTGCAGGCCGCCACCAAAGCCAAGGCCATGCTGCGAGAGCTGCATGCCATGATGCTGGGGCAGCCGGGAGCTGGGACCTACTATGACGCCACAGCAACACAGCCCCTGGGTGAGGTGCTGCGTGCAGTTGTGCCGGTGCCACTGATGGTTGAGCATGGCAGCATCAGGTGTGGAGTGACTGATGCGGGGCACTGCAGCCTTGCTTTGGCTGCACCTCATGGCTCCACCATCGTGCCGCGGCTTCACCTGCAGGTGCTGGTGGCTACAGCCTGCGGCCATCACAGCAGCTTCAGCAGCCTCCCGGCGATGCCAGTGATGCCGAAGAGGATGTGCAGCAGTTTGTGGGGGTGGTCATGCACGAGGCTGGCGTCAGCGCAGCTCAGGCAGAGTCCGCCTTGCAGCGGACGGGCGGGGATGTGGTTGCTGCAGTGATGCTCTTGCATTCAGAGCAGAATCGGCAATGACCTGAAATCACACGGCTGCACACCCACATGCTTCATTATTACACAGAAAAAAGCGCAGTTGCCCTGCGACAAACCCGTTGCAGGCAACCAGCCGATTGTCAGTAGCTGCTGCCAACTGCATTCTCACATGCTCGCTTCACGCAGCTCGCCGCCGCCGCCACCACTGCACCACGGCATGCGCGGATACCAGCTTGATCAGCACGCCCCAGCAGGTAGCCTCGGGCCAGCGTCGCAGCGACGACAGGTACCAGCTGAGGACGGGAATGCTGTCAGGTGCACTGCAAGCAGTGCCGCACCACAGCGTTAGCTCATAGATCACTTCAATGCAACCATGCAGCCATTGGTGCGCTGCTGCAGTTCTTGTTGAGCAATGCACACTGCTGCACCTGCGATGGCCACCAAGGGCCCCTGTGTGCCAACGAATGCAGCAACTGGGAAACACACTCCTGTGATGCCAGACACGAGCGTTCCCCACCTGTCGGGTGCAGGGCCAGGCCAGTGCAACTTGGCCAGGATGGGCTGCAGCCTGTCAATGCTCTCCTGTGTGATGGGTGGCAGGAGGTCCATCACGCTGTCTCGCACCCACCAGCCGCCAGCACTGCCGCCGCGGGCCACTGCATCCACCGCACCTGCGCGAGCAGCAGCAACAGCAGCCTCAGGGGTGCACAATCAAATGCTGCCGGCTGGTTCGTACATTCACATTTGTTCCAGCGGATGGTGGGGAGGGGTGACCTGCAATGACAGCCTGGTTTTCCCCACCTGCTGTGCCGGATGGCCAGTACTCTGCCAGCACCAGCCTCACAGCTTGGGGACGCTCGCCTGCCAGGTGTGCCGATGTGGGGTCCACAAATGCAGGCAGCTCAGTGCCAGCACCCTGCGCAGCAGGAGGTGAGCGCGCGCTGTTGCTGGCAAGGGCCGGGAAGTACACGACTGGCAGCTTTTGACCATGGCAGCTGCGGCTGATATCCAGCAGAGCGTGCCTTGCACCACAAACGCCGCCCACAAGCACTGCGCCCGTTCCGAACAGGGAGGGAGACATCGCTCACCTGCAGCAGCTGGCCCGCCAGCCGCACCAGCCACAGGTGGCGGGCGAAATCCGCTCTGCAAGCAGCTGCTGCAAGGGCCTGCATCAGCATGGGCTGGTAGGGGCTAGGCAGCAGGGGAGGCATGGCCTGCTGGTCAGCGCTCAGCCTGCCACTGATGCTTCCCAGCAGCACCACGGGATGCCACGGCTGCCCCTCTGCGGTCTGGGTCCATAGCTCAAGCTCCCGCCTGGCGGCTGAGCTGGCATTGGGGCTGTGAGGCGACAGGCATGCCGATGGCATGGCGGCTGTGAAGGTTGTGACGCTGCTGGTGATGTGAGCCGCGGCCGCCAGGGATGCACCCGGAACCAGGCTGCAGGAGGTGGTCACAGTGCGTGCAAAGTTGTGAGCAGCGCGCCCAGGACACACGCAGCGCGATCACATCTTCAGGTGCATGCAGATGGCGGATCAGGCGGCCCATGCCACCGGCAAGCAGCCAACTACTGCTCTGCATCCCTGGGACCACGGCGGGCAATGCAAGAATCCATCGCTGCACCGCACCTGCCCACACCAGACTCGACCAGGCTGGCCAGTGCCGCAGCGAGTGCCAGGGTGAAAGTGGCGCCAAGCACGACCAGGACGCACACTGCCTGGCAGTTGCGGAACCATGCCACACGCGCTGCCCGCGTGGCTGCAGCTGCCCGCTTGCTGCCCCGCGGGCCCGCCACCGTTGCTGGTGTGGCTGCTGCTGCCGCTGCTGCTGCTACTGCTGCTGCCTGCTTTGGCACTGGAGGTGTTGCTGCTGGCTCCTCAGCTGCCACAGCTGACTTTGCTGCTGCTCCCCGACTCGCTGCGGCAGGCTTCTTCTTGCTGGCTGCTGCAGCCTTCTTTTCGGCCGCCTTGCTGGCAGCAGGCGCATCATCGTCATCTGGCAGTGGCACGGCAGCCACCGCCTGGACAGAGGCAGCCGTGTCACCTGCTGCAGCCGCAGCAGAGCCAGCTGCCTTCCTGGCGGCTGCTTTGCTGGTACCGGCGCGGCCTTTGCTGGCCGTGCCTGCGGGCACCACCGGCTCGTCCTCTGCATCGCTGCCCACCCCTGCAGCCGCAGCCGCAGCCCGCCTGCGCTTTGCAGCTGCTGTCGCCGGCTTTGCATCCGGCTGCACCTTGCTGATGGGAGTTGGTGAAGCCACAGTGCTGGCAGCAGCACTTTTGGCTGCCTGAGGCTTGGCACTGCCGACGCCTGCTGGTGCTGTTGGTGGTGCCGTTCCCAGTGGTGCCTGTCGCATGCGCATGCCTGCTGCAAGCTGCTGGACACTGCCACCGGCGCCCGCCAGCCAGCAGACACCGGCCAGCACCAGCACAGCACACGCACTGGCAGCCAGCGGTGCGCCGGGCACGGTGAAGGTCACAGCTGCTACGAATGCCAGCAGCAGCGCTGCAGCCGCCGTGAACGCCAAAGCTGGTGCAGAGTCGGTCAGCTGCTGCAGCCCCGAGAGCGGCCCGCTGTAGCTGGACTTGATGTCAGAGATCAGGGCCTGCTGGCGCTCTGATGGCAGCGGGGCCTGCCAGTGGAAGGCAATGCTGCCCCTGGCTGCCTTGGGGGAGGCCAGGAGCTCTGTCAAGCTGTCTGCAGGCGCATGTGACACGCACAGACGTTGAGCGCAGTTGCAAACGTTTCGTGCAATGTGCGGCTGCTCACAGGACGCAGCAGGGGCGGCAGCCAGACATTGCATGCGTCCGCTGCCACCCGCCACAGCCGTCTGCGTGATCACCAATGGAGGCTGCGTCGTCAAAGTCGGCTGCCTCCGGCTCCACGGGTCTGAACCTGCTGCACACAGCCTCCCACATCAGGGCCAGGGACTGGTCATCAAGCAGCAGCAGACCACCCGCTGCCAGCACGCCATGCAAGCTGGCCTGCGTGCTGCCGTAGACCAGCAGCTGCAGGGCCTGGGCGCACAGCTGCGTCACGGCCGCCGCTATGCGCACAGCGCGCAGCGGCGCCAGCAGCAGCAGAGTCACCGGCAGCTGGCCTAGCTGCAGCAGAAGGAAGCACCCGCCCACCAGCAGGCGGGGCAGCCTGCCCAGGCTCCAGGCAGCCATGGATGGGGGGGATGCCTGCAGCGCCAGGTGCTGCCAGCAGGAAGCTGCGTCTGCCGCAGCTGCACAGGGGCCGTCCAGCAGCGCCACCACCAGCAGCACCTGCGTCTTGACTTGCAGCCAAACCAGCAGCAGCCGGGCCAGGCTGCCTGCTGCACTGCCCCCCTTGCTGCCGCTGCTGCTGCGGGTTGTGCAGGCTGCCAGCCAGATGGCCGCCCAGCCAAACTCGCTGGTGACAGGGAGCCTGCGGGGAATCGACACCTTGGCATGAGCACACTGGCACAAGCTTTGCGCGCCTGGCGGCACCCGCAGCCAGGACACACCGAGCCAGGACAACCAGCAAAGTGCACACATGAGCACCAGTTGCATGCACGGCTCGCTCGCCCACTCACCAACTCAGGAACCCCTGGCCCACAGCCACCAGGCTGACCTGCAGCAGCCACAGCGCTGCAAACGCCAGGCCGCCGCCGAAACCCAGTGCTGCGTAGAAGGCGATGTAAACACCCGCCAAGCAAACGAACTGGGCTGCCGTGTCCACAGACACGCCCGCTGCTGTGTGCAGCCACAGCAGCGTCGGGCTGGACGCCATCAGCTGCAGCGAGGGCCTGCAGTGAATGCCACGGCACAGCTTGCTGCCAGACCCATCACACCGCTGGTCTGCTGCGCCATGAGGTGCTGCAGCATGCCATGCCTTGCCGCGCCCAGAAGGACTGTGTGTGCAGGTTGCAGGGGCGCAGCAGCTGCCTTGCTCCCACGGCTTGCCCACACCTGTACTCGGGTGACCCCACCACCCGCTCCGCCAGCACTGCCATGTGAGCGCCCGCAGGTGCCAGGCCGTTCGCGCCCAGCATGGGCTGCCATTGCAGCAGCAGGCTCAGGAAACTGAACAGGTAGACGGTAGCAAGGCAGGACAGGAAGGCCTGCGGCCACAACCCAACAGCCGTGGATGCGCGCCCATGCGCGAGCGAGGGGGCGGCAGCACGCCGGCAGCCCAGGACGGCACGCGGCGCCTCACCCGTCCTGCCCAGCGATATGACAAGCCGCCCATGTTGGCAGCCGGGCAATCCGCCAAGGACTGCGGGCGTTCTGTTTCTGGTTGATCTGCGCGAATCAGCGGTGCCAAGCCCGGCGTCCCATTCAGATTGTTCGGGCCACCCTCAAGGGTCTGAGGAGTCACGGACAGCACGCTCAGGACTGGACAGGCAGGCTGCCCGGGTCCTCGCCAGCTGCACCCCGCGGTCTGCAGCGGCGCCCTGCCCCTGGACCCGAGGATCAATGAGTCGCCCAGGAGCACCAGCCGCCACATCACAGCCCGGCACCTGACAGCGTGCACCTCCCTCGCACTGGTGTGATGCTGGAACAGGCTAGCCGAGCGCTGGGAGGCGGCGGTTGTGGGGTGTGGGCGTGGCGATCTGGGTGGCTGGGGAATGCTTGCGCTGGCCCTGCAGCGAGGGGGCGGTGCAGCGCCTCGTCCAAAGCGCATGCACTGTGGGCCACGACCATTCTGCAACAACCAACGCACCGTAGCACGCTGCCTGGCTGGCCGCGCGCAGCACCGGCGGCGGAGAGCTAGGGGTGGGGTGGTTGGGTGGGGTGGGGTGGGGTGGGGGGCAAGCCCAGTCGAATGTGCCAGCCATGCAGGTTGCTGGTGCAGGTCACGCTGGGGCTGGACGTGTAGCCTGCTTCAGCAACGTGTTCAGCACCCGTGCCCTGTGCTGCGTGTGCAATCCGCGCGCGCTGCCGGGTGCCACCCCTGCCCGGCTGCCCCTTTCCCGCGCAGGGTGCTGCTCGGCACCTGCCCGTACCGCCTCCCCCGATAGGTCGGCGCGCCCCCAGCCGCCCCGAGTTCATGGCAAAGTCACACCCGTTGCGCTAGTGTCATCACACGCCCCCTCTCGCCCTCGGGCTGCTCCACTCGCCCCTCATCGCTCCCTTTTGACATGACGGACGCCCAGGAGGCCTCCATCGAGCAGAGCATGGAGCAGGAAGTTGAGGCGCAGGTCGCACAGGACGCTGGCGATGCTGGGACCGCGGCGCTGGGCGATTTGAACTCGCAGGCTGGCCCGGGAGAGGCCAGCGGAGGCCAGCAAGTAGTGTGCAAGATGCTGATCTCCAACGGTGAGTGGCCGCCCTGTCGCCTCCAGTCTGCGATCTGGGCCACGCTTTTTTCTCACGCGCTCACTCCACCTGGTGGTCGGCGCTGCAGGCGCTGCGGGCAGTGTGATTGGCAAGGTGCGGCCAGACGTCTGTGCCGCGTGTCTGCGGGGGGGAGGCAGCACTGGCACCGGGCCGCCGCGCATGCCCTCGATGCCGCTCGCTCTGCACTTCACGCCGCCCTGCCGTCGTGGCTCGCAGGCCGGCACCACCATCGAGCAGATCCAGAAATCGTCTGGTGCACGCGTGCAGCTGTCACGTGCAGGGGAATTCTACCCTGGTGCGCGCCACTGCAACTGTGGGAGCTGCACCCTCGGCCCGCTGCAGCTGGGGGGGGGGGGGGGGGGCGCCCAGGCGGGCGCGCCTTGCCTCGCCGCCCATGACACCCGGGGCAGCAGCCTGCGACGCTCTTCACACACACGCGTGCGCACCAGTGCGATGGCCATCACGACGGCACGTGGTTGCAGGCACCTCCGAGCGTGTCCTGCTGCTGAGCGGGTCCCTGCACGCCGTGCTGACCAGCGTGTTCCTCATGCTGGAGAAGCTCCCCAAGGAGAACACGTCTGGGGGCGGTGCCCGCGCCAGCGTGGCTGGGGTCGCAGCCGCCAAGCCCAGGGAGGACACGGTAAGCAGGATGTGAGGCGGCTGCTGCAGCGCCAAGGCTCCAATCGCTGTGACCTGGTGCCTGCACAAGTTGGCAGGGTGCGGCCGCCACCGGCTGTGGCGGCAGCGTCCTGCTGCTGAATGCACCAGACACAGCAGCGGCGCCCACGGCCCGCGGCTTGCAGGTCAAGCTGGCAGTGAGCCGGAAGCTGTGCGGCGCAGTGATTGGTCAGAGAGGCAGCACCATCAGAGAGTTCATGGGCGATTCAGGTGTGCCTGACGGCGCTGCAGACCAGGCGGGCTGCTTTCGGCAACCGGCACGCGTACACAGCAGGCTGCTGGCGCCCGCTGCGCCGCAGTGACACACCAAGGCCGCTCCCAGCCTGGCCAGCCAAGCGTGGATTGACGACCCCAGCTCAATTTCTGATGTGCGTCTGCAGGTGCTACCATTCGGGTGCAGCCGCTGAGTGAGCTGACGCCAAGCGACAGCGAGCGCTTGATCACGGTCAGCGGCAACCGCGACAAGGTGCTGCGTGCTGTGGCGCTGATCCTCAACACGGTGAGCGCCAAGCGGCAGCCACTGAGCATCCCAGAGCCCCCTGCCGGCTCTCGACTAGGGGCGGCTGCTGCCTGCCACATGCGTGCATCACCAGGGTTGGCCTGCCACCTGCCCAGCGCTCGCACCCCAGCCACGCTGAAGTGTCACACACCCGTTGATTGATGCGCCGCTCACCTGACGAGCGATGCGCAATGCCCAGCGCGCTGGCAACTGCGCCCACCCTGAGCTGCCTCCCCGCCTGGGCTGGCCCGTGCCTGCTCTGCATCTGCAGCTGTCGGCGGACGAGAAGTTCCCCGCATACATGGACCTCACCCTCCAGCTGGCAGCCACGCAGGGCCTGATCCCTGCCGTGCGTGGAACTGGCGGCAAGAGCCTGCTGTCAAGTGAGTGTGCATGATGGGACAGGGGAGGCAGCAGCAGCCCGCTGGCGCGGCAATTTGACCTGCCCAGTGTTGCAAGCGGGGGCACAGCCACGTGAAAGCCGCATCAGCCGAGCTGCCCTGTGTGATCAACGCGGCATGCCTGCCGTGTGTGTGGCACTGCAGATGCGCGGGCCTCGCTGCTGCTGGCGCTGCCGGACGAGGATGTGGGGGCGGTGCTGGGCAAGAAGGGCCAGACTTTGACCCAGATTCAGCAGGTGGGGTTGGGCTGCAGCACCTGCACCACCTGCCTGGTGGCGGTCTGGGGGGCATCCGCATGGAACGCCTCAGTTGATGTGCTGCAGCACTATGCCTCAGCCTGCCTGTGGTGTGGTGTGTGCTGCAGAACGCCAAGGTGACCATCCGCATCAGCGACCGCAACAGGATGGACCCAACAACGCACGAGCGGGAGGTCACCATCAACGGTGGGGCGGCCTACACAGCCGCGCCCTGCCGCGACCAGCACTGCTCAACACTGCTGCATCGCGCCCCCTGGTGCCTGCGGTGCCTCAGCTTGCCAGCCACCAGCCCGCCCGCCCGCTTTGCATGCTGAAGCCTCTGACGGCCCACCTGTGGCCTGGGTGGTGACCCCGCAGGCTCATACGCTGCCATCCAGCTGGCTTGCGCCATGATCAGCGAGAAGCTGAGCCAGAACAAGCCACGCCTCAGGTGAGTGTGAAGAGGTGATGCAGGCACTGCCGCACGCACAGCTGCTTGAGGCGTGCGCTGTATTGCCATGTGGCGTGAGCAGCAGGCGATTTGGTGGGTGCTGGCCCATGCGCTGCCCCCCGCCCCCTGTTCCGCTCTGCCCCGCGCAGCATGAACAGTGATGGCATGGACCACGATGACTTTGAGGGCGAGTACTGAGCCGGCAGCAAGGTTCCAGGAGATGGCGGCGGCTGGAGCTGCTTTGTATCCCAGCAAGCTTTCGCGCGTTTTCGCGCCGGGGCTGCATGGCTGAGCGGCCATGCCTGCCCGCAGGCATTGGCGACCTGTTGACTGCCCCATCCCAACCCCTTGACTGCCCCAACCCTGAGTGTGGCACTCGCGATTCATAGGTCATGCCTTCTTGTAATGTCACTGTTACAGCCCTTGCCAGCCTTCTCTCGACTGAGCGGGTCTGCGCCCTAAGGGTGGGAGTCCGGCCAGCGGGGGCTGCCACGCACCTGGCACCAGTTGGCCAACTGGCCGGGCTGGAAGGCCGGCTGGGCGGCAGTGCCACAGTGCACATTCCCGTAGCTTGCCGCGTGATCTCCCGTCCGCGTTGCCGAGTTCTAGACTTCCACCTGGCAGACCGCCCTGGGTTCGCCCCTGGCGCACCGCAGCATGATACCTCGCTGGATGGTGTGTGCGTTGCTGGTGGCATCTGGCGTGACGGGCCTGGTCGACAGGTGAGGGCGACCCTCGCGTTGTCGTTTGCCGCCTGCAGCGCTGCCTGATCTGAGCTGCGATCACACGGTCGTGCGTGTGGGTCACGCCTGGGCTTGGCGTCATCCGGCTGCTCACCGGGCGGCCAGGGTGGGTGATGCCCAGCGCAGCGCATCGCGCCATGCGGGCCCGGCGCCCAACCCAACCCACGAACCCTGCGCCCAACCCAACCCTCGAACCCTGCGCCCCTCCCGCGCTCTTCCCTGCAGCGCCAGCAGCCGGCTGGATGGCGAACAGAGCGAGGTCATTGCCAGAAATCAGCGCAAGCTTGCGCGTGCTTCACTGCTGCCAGCCCTGCACCATTCCAAAGCCATGCTGACCAAGGTGGAGGGGCCGCCGGAGCCGGGTTCGCTGCAGAACACCGTCAGCCAAGCTGCACTCGTTGCGCTTCAGGTGCGCAGCCCCTCTCTCGAATGTCTGCCGCCAGCATCACTGGCAGCACTGTTGCACCGCCGCGCTCCCCCCGGCTGCTGTTGCTGTTGCTGCTGCTGCTGCTGCTGCTGCTGCAGCAACGGATGGCTTGTTGCACTGCAGGGGGACCCGCCCCTGAACCCAGCACGGCGCAGACGACGCAGGCGCCGCAAAGGTAGGGCCCCGCTGTGCAGAGTGGCGGCGGAGGTACATGTGGTCCTCACACCGAGACCTGCAGCGCTGACGCATGATCCGCCTGGATGTCTCACAACAGTGGTGACGGCTGCCCTGAATGTGCAGGCGGCAAGCGCGCTGCTGCGGGCGGCAAGCGCGCAGAGGGGGGCGGCGCCAAGAACCGGCGCAGGATGCGCAGGCAGGCCACAACCTCCAGCGACTGACCCTCAGCCAACGGCGCCGCGCACGATGACAGCAGCAGCGTGATCATTACAGCCACGTGGCGTGAGGTGATGGGGTTGTCGTTGAAACGTGCGGGCGGTGCCACGCTGTAATGATGGACGACTTCAAAGCACAAGGAGACCCCACAAACAAATCAGCATGACATCATGTGCATGGCCGCAGACAGTGTGGGGGTGGAGGTGGTGGTGGTGCTGAGCAAATCAAATAACCCGCATGCAGACTTGGTTCAAACAAGCAATGCCTTGGTCCGCTGAACAAACCAGGACAACTGTGGTTGGTGACGGCTGCGCCAAACTACCGGCCCAAAACTGCTGCCCTGACCCTGAAGCACCGAAAAAAATCCCCCCAGCCTTGCAAAGCGCTTGGCGCGGCATTCTCAAGCCGGGTTGCCCCCATTATGCATGCATCTGGTGCAGCAAGCTGTGTAGACCGGGCTGCCTGCAAACTCATCAGGCTGCCGTGGCTGCTTTCGACCCCGCAGCTGCCCCTTTGGCCTGCATGGCCTGCACGCTGGTCACGAAGATGGTGTTGAGGATGTCTGTGACGGTGCAGCCGCGGGACAGGTCGTTCACTGGCTTGGCCAGGCCCTGCAGGGGCGCAGCACGCAGAGGCAGAGGGTACACACCGTCCCCTCAGCGCGGCCTCAGGAATCTGCAGTCGCAAGGCCGCGTGGCGGCATCAAGCCGTTGTGCTGAACAGGCCGCCCCGTCGCGTGAAGCCCGCATGCAAGGCTGCACCATGCCGCCACCTGCCTGCATGATGGGGCCCATGGCAATGCCGCCGGATGCCTGCTGCACAGCCTTGTAGGTGTTGTTGCCTGCGCAAAGGCGACCGACGCCGCCAGCGGGCCAGCAGGCTGTCAGAACGCGGGCAAGCGGTGATGCAGGTCAACAGGTACCAGGGCAACACCATGTCGTCTGTAGCACCTCTGTCTGCGCGCGGCTTACCTGTGTTGAGGTCTGGGAAGATGAACACCGTGGCCCTGCCCGCCACCTCGCTCTCGCCCTTGATCTTCACAGCAGCCACGGTTGGGTCAATGGCCGCGTCGTACTGGAAGGGGCCCTCCACCTGCACCCGCGCGTGCAGGGCACACCAAACGCTGCAGCGTATGCCCTGCCACTGCTGCGGCAGATCCACACAGCAGCCAAGCCATGTGAAGCCTCGCCACTGCCAGCTGCAACTTGTGTGCCAGCACAGCAGCCCACCTTCAGCTCTGGGTGGCGCTCTTTCACCAGCTTGACCGCTTCCGTCACCTTCTGGACCTGCAGTGTGTCGTCCAGCAGGCATACACGTCACACGACGCGTCCCACATGTGAGGGCCAGCCCTGTGCTGCAAAAAGCAGCACCAATGTGCGTGTGTGCGGCTGGAAAAAGGCAGGGGGCAGGGGCAGCTGTGTGCGCCTCACATCAGGCCCAGCGCCGCTGCCCATGGTGCTGTAGGACAGCATGGCCACGCGGGCGTCGATGCCAAACGCCTGTGCTGTCTGTGCGCTGACGGCGGCAATCTGAGCCAAGTCCTTGCTGCTGGGGTTGACATTGACAGCGCAGTCGCCATACACCAGCACCTGCACCACGCAGCGCACTAACTGAGGTCGTAGCTCTAATTGAGGTCGTGGTCGCCACCACAGCTGCCATGGCAGGAAATGATCGGCTGCTCATGTGAACAGCCTGCTGCCACACGTGCTGTCCAAGCGTGGGCCTGCATGCGCACGTGGTGCGTGGCCAACAGGGCACAGCATGCCTGCCTACCTTGTCAGGCAGGCACATGAAGAACACGGATGACACCAGGTTGGGTGTCTTCAGCACCTGCGACAGCGCACGCATCACAGTCACAGCCCGTCTTGGTAGGCACATTGGCATGGCCTGTTGCAACGGTGCTGCCAGTGAAACACATGCTCGCTGCTCGTGCGGCCGCAACCCAAGCAGCTCTGTTGTTGTCAGCAGCAAACAGCAGCCAGGCAACCTGCAACACAGGGCAGCTTCACACCTGCATGGCTGGTCGAACAGTGGCTGCTGTGGTGTGGATGGCACCGCTGACCATGCCATCCGCATCACCACAGTGCACCATCATGACACCAAACATATTGGCGTCATTCAGCACCTGCGCAGGCAGGCAGCACCCAGGGTGAGCGGCAGTGCATTGGCGTTCGAGGCCTGGCGCCAGGCAGCTGGGCAGTGGTTGCATGCAGCAAGAGCTGTGGCCTGCGGCAGCACACTTGCCTGGTCCAGGGCCGATTCCCTGCTGAGGCCCTTTGCCTTGCGCGCCTCCATCAGCGCGGCCACGTACTTGTCCAAGCGCGAAGAGCTCTGCAGGAGCAGGTGGTAGCTGTCAACAGGGCCGCAGCGCACAGATGCGGACTGCACTCAACCAGGTGCATGCATGGTACTAAGGCATGCTGGATGCAGGGGCAGGATCTGCGCAGGATGGGGCTTGGCGAAGCGCCTCTCCTGCACAGCTGCCTCCCAGACGCATGCCCAGGGATGCAGCACCGACAGCGCATGCCTGTGGATTCTCGATGACGCAGCCACTGATGTCCACACCCAGCTTTTTGGCCTCAGCAGACACCTGCACATGGCCGCATTGGCACATCGATGGCATCAGGTGGCGATCCCTGCCCCATGGCATCCGCGCATGGTGTGCGTGAGTGCGCAGGCTCATGAACGGCCAGGCCAAGCGACCGGCAGCAAGAGCTCACCATCTCCAGGTCACCCAGCAGCACCACCTTGGCCAGGCCTCGCGTGGTCACCTCTGCTGCTGCTGTCAGCACACGCTTGTCAGTAGCCTGCCCAGCACAGGCAGCAGCGGGGTTCACACATGAGCTGTACTCGGGCGAGCGCGCGCCAGCTGACAGGGCAGTGGTGTGCCGTTGGCGTTCACCAGCAGCGTCCCCACAGGCTGGCTTGTGAGCAGCCATGGATCCTGATGCATCCTGGGCAGAGGGCCGGCCCCACCTCTGGCAGCACGATGGTCTGGGGCTGCTTCAGGCACAGCGACTTGATGTTGTGCAGGAACATCTTGGGCGTCACACGCTTCTGCACTTCCAGGGCGCTGACGTACTTGTCCAGCCCGGACACCAGCGTGTTGGCATCCACATACCTGCAGCCGGCAGGTAGTGTGCCAGGTGAGCTGGGCTGGCACATCAGCGCTGGTGGTTCATGTTTGCCCTGAACGACCTGCCGCTGGCTGGCTGGCTGGCCTGCCCCTGCGCAGCAGCAGAGAGCCTGCGCTGCCCTCCCTCACTTGTCAAACATGTTCTTGCAGTGGCTGATCTTCTTGGCGGAGGTTGGCAGAATGCTGCCGTGCAGGCCGTCCATCTTGGCAACCACGTCGTACAGGTTGTGCTCCGTCATCATCACGGGGAGCAGAGCACCCTGCAGATGAGAAGGCACGGGGCAGCACAGGCAGCATGCAGCAGTCAGCATGGCTGCAGGCTGGTGCCCACAGCACACAGAATTGTGCACGCGCTGCTGGCAAGATGTGTACGCTGGCGCAGAGGACGGCTTATGAACACAGTCGCTGCCTGCCTGGCGTCTGCCAGCACACCTTGTACAGGCCGCCGCGCTGGATGCCATCAAAGATGCGCTGGGCTGTGCTCCTGCAGGAAGCAGGCGGGCAAACTAATGCATGGGCTGCCAAGTGCTGGAAGGTGCATCGCTGGATGCCTGCGAGCATGACACGTGCAGGCTGAGCGAGCAGGGCACAGCTGCACACTCAATGCTGCACAGCTGACTTGCCTGGCATATGAGCGCTTGGAGCGTGCAGCTCCAGCTGGCGTCAGCAGCACGCCTGCCACGGTAGGTCCTTGCACCGAAACCTGTTCATTGTAGGCCAGCCTCAGCACATCACGGCAGTGTGGCGATGATGCATGATGCGGTGCTGCTTCCAGCAGTGCAGCTGCTGCCAGCAGTGCAGGGGCCAACGCCAAGCACGTGCCTGGACACAGCGAAGCAGGCAGCAGTGCCGGCAGCAGCGGCAACAACAGCAGTGATGGCGGCAGGCGACGCAGCAGCAGCACACCTGTGCTGCCAGCAGACCCAACACAATGTCCAGCCGGTCCATGCTGGTGACAATGAGGGGCCGCCGATTCTGATCCTCCTCCAGCATCTCCAGCAGCTCCTCAAGACGCTGCAGGCGAGGAGCGGAAGCTGCTGGGTGAGGCACAACTGCACCTATCAGGGCACATGCCAGCATGCCTGCCTGCAGCCAGCGCAGAGGGCGCGCCTGGGCCACGTCAACAAAGCTGAGCAGCTGTGCCGAGCTGCTGCTGTTGCAGACCTGTGAGGCCACGATCACGCTGTCGTACTCCTGATCAAGCTGGATGTTGCTGCCCAGGATGACCTCGGCGTCGAGTGCTGCTTGGACCTCATCCAAGCGCACTGCGTTGAGCAGGGGGTCCTCGGGGATGGCACCAGCAAACGTCAAGCCTGCATACATGGGATGGGGGGGGGGGCGAGGAAACATCAAGGCACGCTGCCGTCATCAGCTGGGCACCAGAGCCAAGCCGCTGCAAGCCTGCGACATCCATGGTGCGCTGCAGAAGCCCACTCACAACGCAGCATCCCACCTGAATCACTGAACCTGCGACGCAGCTGCGCTGTGATGATGGCATGGCTCTGGTATGGCACCTGGTTGACGATGACGCCCAGCACATCCACCTGCAGGAGCGCATGCCAGCGCTGGTTGGCTGGCCCTGGAGGATCCCTGGCTGCTGATGCCAGCTGTGGAACCCACTGACTGTTGCTGTGTCCATCTGTGTCCCTCCACCCACCTTGTGATCCATGTAGAGCCGGCGCTTAAGCATGGCGTTGTTGAAGATGTCGTTGGCGGTGGTGAGGTGTTCAGCACGCAGGGTCATCAGCACCTGCAGCAATCATGTCCGCGTGTGGTCCGCGCATAGTCATGAGCGCACATTGGAAAAGCTGTCTGCTGGTGTCTTGCCATGATGCAGGTGACATGCACGCACGCCAATGGCGTGCACTACAGCTGCCGCAACATCAGCCTGCTCACCGGCGCCGACAGGGCTGCAGCAATCTGAGCGTCAACCTCGCCACCGCCCAGTGAAGGGCCCTCCACCACCACCAGGTCATGGTTTTCTCGATAGGACGCAAAGCTTGAGTAGATCTGGGAGGTACAAGGTGGCACAGGAGTCAGGGTGATGCAGGCGTCAGTGAAGCGGGGCACCAGCCCCGCTCCTGGGCAGGGTGCCGACGCTGCCCCCTGATCATGCGTGGTAGCATCCCAGCCCTGCATCCCAGCCCTGCATCCCAGCCCTGCATCCCAGCCCTCACCCACCCCCACCTCAGGCAGCCCACACGGCACACAGCACATCCAGCTATGTGTGCATCCTGTTGCTCAACCAATGCACAGGCGTGGGCATGCTGTGCGCCACAAGCTGCAAACTTGCTGGCATGCGCATGCTCTTGCTGCGGTCTACTGCAGTGCTGACGGACGGGGATGCTCTGCTGGTGTGCTCTGCTGCACTGCCGGTGGGTGCAGGGTGCGTTACCTTGTCCATCAGGTCACCGGTCTTGCCGCTGGCAATCAACCGCGCTGCCTCCTCCTCTGTCGCGCCCATCATCGACCTGCGGCAGCCGGCAGCAGGCTCGCACCATGCGGGCACTCCACCATGCTGGCCATGCCCCAGCGTCAGCATCAGACACAGAAGCATCGCAGGCAGCATCAGGTCCAGCCGCCAGTGTCACAGCAGCACCCTGGGGGAGACGTGTGTCTGCGCGCAATGGTTCACCTTGGGTCCTCCTGAAAGCCGAACACCTCCCTGACGAGCGAGGCATGCTTGTCCAGCGGGTGGTCGGACTTGAGCTGGCCGGTGCCACCAATGCTCTGGAAGAAGCCCACGTACGGCAGGTGGCGCTGCAGGCAGGGGCAGGTGGCAGGCATGTGTTGCTGTGGGTGCAGCATGGCATGCGGTCCGGCACGGTGCGAGCCTTGGGCGCTGCCGCTGGCCGGATCGTCGCCCATGTTACCGCGACATCGCAGCCGCGCGGCCCAGGGCTGGCAGGCATCGCGGGCGCGCGCGCGCCGGCCGCACCTCCACGTAGTTGATCAGCCCCAGCGTGACCGGTCCAGCGCTGCTGGAGCCGGGTTCCTTGCTGTCCTCGCCGTCCGTCAGGTACAGCGCGGACTTGCGAGCGTCCTTGGCAGTGCTGACCGGCCTGATCAGCTCTTTGACCACCTGCGCTCCTATCACGCTGCGCTCCAGGCGCCGGCGAGCTTGCCGCAGGGCGAGGTGCGTGAGTAAACGCGACATAGCGCTGCCCGCGACTCCTTCAGGAAGCACGCCTTTCACAACAACATTACAAGCCCAGTGGGCGCGCAGGCCTGCATGGCCTGGCACTGTGGGTCACCAGCTGCGCCGTAGCTGCGGGCCTGAACCCTACTGCCGCGACGCTGCCGCGGCGCGGCTGGCCACGAAGTCGAGGCCCTTTTGTATGCTACCTGCCAGCTCCGTCATCATCTGGTCGTGGTTGCGCTGCTCCAGCTGGTTCATGGGGCCCACGGGCAGGATCTCTTCCACGCCGCTGCGCCCAATGCGCACCTGCGAGCACGGACCCACGCGAGCATCGACCCACACACACGTGCATGCACGTGCAGCACTGCACATGAAGTTACCGACCCCCGCTGCAACGGTGCGAGCAGCTGCATACAGCTGCCACCATCAGCCCACACGCTGCGCAAGGCACACAACAGGGAACGACATGAGCAGGCAGCAGGGGGATGGGCCCAGCAGGCCAGTGATGCCCAGAGCAGTGGAGCCCACATGCTGCCCCACCTGGCTGGCAAAGAAGGGCAGCGAGGTGATGGTGCTGGACACGTAGGCGCACTCCACCACACCGCCCTCGCCTCCCATGGCCCGCAGGCAGGCGTCCGCAAAGCGCGCAGCAGCCCAGGCCATGGACAGGGTGGCGCTTCCGGCGCCTGCCTTGGCCTGCACAACCTCTGCACACACCAGCGCACAGAGCCGGGGGGTGAGAGTCGGGTGCAGGGTCGACTGTGGCGTGCACCGCACCATCACACCCAGCACGCCACCGGGCGTGCAGTTGGGAGCAGCACTGCCACATGGCAGCGCGCGTGACGATGCTGTAAGCAAGTCGGGCGAAGCAAGGACCAACGCAGAGCAACATTGCTCTGTCTGCAGCCCCGGCCCCACGCCACACACCCGTGCCTGCGTCCTGGATGCGCCTCATCAGCGCTTCGGCCTTGCTGTCCTCGATGTGCAGAGGCGGGCGGGTCTGGCTGAGCAGCGGGAGGATGGTGACGCCAGCGTGGCCTCCCACCACGGGCACCTGCAGCCAGCCGAGTGGGACACGCACAGACAGCACGCCCAAAGGTCAGCCCTGGCTGTGCAGCTGCGCTTGCCGACATGTGCTGCTGCGGCCTGGCAAGGGTTGCATAGCCAGCGCGGCTACAACAGCCCACCTGCTCCAGCCGCTGCGCACCGCGCAAGCACACTTGCAAACCAACACAGCAGCCGCCTGCACTGCCTCTGGGCGTGCACCCACCTGCACCTCCTTTGGGTCGACGCCCAGGATTTCTGCAATGAACGTCTCAGCTCGTACAACGTCCAGGGTTGTGACGCCAAACAAGCGCTCGGGCTTGAACGTGCCTGCAGGGTTTGGCACCGTCCAGGACGGCAGCCGCCTCGGCACCACATCACCAACACGCCCAGATTGCCGCGACCCTGCAGCGCTGCCAGCGGAGGCATGTAGGGCGGCAGCGCGCAGCCGCCCGCACACCTGCACGCTTGAACACCTCTGCAGCGATGGGGACTGTGGAGTTGACGGGGTTGCTGATGATTGCCACCCATGCGTCCGGGCAGTGACGGGCGATGCCCTCGCACAGCGTGGCCACGATGCCAGCGTTGATGTTGAACAGGTCGTCCCGCGTCATGCCAGGCTTACGGGGCACGCCTGCAAGCGGGCAGGGTTTGGTGCGTCACGGTGCCCCCACAGAAAAACGCTGATGTGGCAGTGTGTGTGGGGGGGGGGGGGGGGGCCCCCCGGTGCCAGGACAGGCCGGAGGGACAAACGG
>Ga0315905_10001862_pt1 | contig 22393 bp, 19 predicted proteins | sample LakEriMetagenome_5_FD_203522 | JGI IMG/M metagenome (GOLD analysis project Ga0315905, IMG submission 203522) | Freshwater fungal communities from buoy surface, Lake Erie, Ohio, United States - Buoy 4 MA121 | ecosystem: Environmental > Aquatic > Freshwater > Lake | place: USA: Lake Erie, Ohio...
TTGATAGGTTTCCCCTTCTCCTCCCTGTCCGGAACCCTGTTGCGGGTTACGGGGCCTCTGCCGTCACTCGTACCCCGGACCGTGACTTTTGTGAAAATTCAATGGTTTTTCCGTGGCCTCCCCGGGCCGGGAATTTTTTTTTGTGCCTGGAGTATTTCGGCGATGACCAGGGGATCAAACGATTACGGGGCCGTCTCCGCATTTGCAGGCGGGCGGGCGACGACGTCATGGACGCGGCGACTGACGTACGGAGCCGCCGGCTGCGTCGCAGCGGTGGGCCTTCTGGCGCTGCTGGAGCTGGCCACAAGAAATCCCAATCCACACCCTCTTTCGATGGCTGCGTCGTCGTCCGACAAGAGCGAGAGGCTAGCCATTATAAACGAGACGACGGGCAAGCTCTTTTGCCAGTCACCCTGCCATCCGCAGATAGTGCCCAAGAACGGGGACACGCCCGTACACACGAATAAGGGTGGAGTCTGCTGGGACCTGGGGTTCAAGACAGACATTGCTTCAGCGCCCAAGTGCCAGCAAGAGTGCGCTGAGACGGACAGCTGCCAGATGTGGGACTATCGTGCTAAGCGCCCTGACAAACGATGTAATTTATGCTCCACCAAGGACCATGGCGCTGGTAAGCGTCTCCTGCTCCCCCGAGTCGCGCGTTTCTGGATATGGCACCCAAGTCTTGTCCGTATCGCCTTGACTATCGCCTTGTCTGTACATTGTCCATCGCCGTACTTTTCATCAGTGCCTTGTTCTTGGCCCTTCTCATGAACCACATCACTCTCTAATTTCTAATTTCTCAACCTCCCGCCCTCCCCTCTGCCCTTTCAGAACCGCGCGACACCGAGGTGGTTGAGAAGGAGGAGGGATGTGTAAAGGGCCCTGCCGTCTGCCGTGAAAATAGTGGCATTTGGCCATCGTCATGACGGATCATTTTGCCTTTGTTGGCCAGAGCTGTTAGCGCCATCTCGTGGATGCGCCGCGAATGCTGCGACGCAGGGTCATGGAGACTTGGAAAGACCCTTTGTGGGAATCGGGTGGGGCGCGCTAGAGCGCGCGTGCACACACGTGGTAAAACACCATCACGCACACAATATATATAACTGCTTGTCACTTTCTCAAGGGTCGAGAGCCGATTGTAGAACCTAAGCTGAGCGTTCCTGGCAGCGCACGCCGCTTGGCCTATCCCAATGTCTACACACAAATCTGGTTTGGCGTCGCGGTAGTGCCTGGCGGCCTCGCACTCGGTCCCTCGCACTCAGTCCCGCCTGGCATGGCATTCGGATGCGTGTCGCGCAAGGCGCTCGCTCCTCTTGTATCTCTTGCGCTTAGGAATCTTCCGCAGGGTGAAGTCGACGATACGCACAAATGATTTGTCGAGCGCGCCTTGCGGGGCTACATGGACGTGGATTCTGGGCGGCGTATGTGGATTCTAACGTTGAGACCCTGATCTCGCGGTTGTCTAGGTTCATCTTGCCTGCGGTGCCTTCGGTGCTTGTGACTGGTGCGCCGAAGTTCGGCTGAGCACGATAGCCTTGCAAAACTATCAGGAGCCCCGAAGGGAATTGTCAACTGGCGCTACCTGATGCACTTATTGCACTCTGTGTTGTGCTAAATGGTATATGTGCATACTGTGAGAGAGTTGATGTGATGTAATGTGTATGCGGCGATCATTTAAGAGCATCGCTGTGACAATTCAGGGTAGACCTAGACCCGGGTCCGAAAATTTGGAAGAAAAACGATTTCGGTAATTCAGACTGGCACTGCACGGATAATATTGCAGGGGCACAGAGGTACCCTGTTTTCGGGTCGTTTTCAGGTATCTGGCGATACCGGCATTCAGCTTCTTCGGGCGGCTATTAGATTAAGAGAAGATCAGGTGGTGGTCCCCGGTCAGAAACCACCCAGTATATGTCCGAGGTGGACAGGTTCCTGACCGGGAAGAGTCCCAAGTGCTTGCGGCTTTGGCCATTAGTGAGTCATCTGCGGCTCTGCGCTCCTCAAACAACTCATGATATTTGGGAAAACTGGGCTGCAGGGGCTTCCCACGCGGGTGACTCTTCCTCTCCGGGCCTATTAGCCGACAGGGGGCTATTGGGGTCCCCCTATCCACAACATGGGACCCGGTGGCAGGCTCAAGGAGGGCCCCAATACCTGGAAAAATTTCGGGCCGGACCCAGTTGGTAGGTATACGTGGAGACTCAGTTGGTACTGTACTATTTACTGAGTTGGTCAGCGTACTATAATACTCAGTTGGTGGGCCGCCTGGGCAGCGATGGTGTCTGGGAGGGGGATTATGGGTGGGGGGTCCGGGTAAGCCGCCCTTTTGGCGCACGCTGAAGGAGTTCTGTACGGTACGGAACTCGGCTCGGTGACCTTAACGAGAGTTGTTTTATTTTGTTTTTCAACTAAATCCTCCACACACTCGGCCTGGTGACCTTAAAATACAGCCATTCAACAACAACCTGTGCAAACGGGAATATCATCAATACCGGACCTGGGTTGAGCTGGGAAGTGGAGCTGGGGGGGGTGGCCGATAGGACCGTGATGTTTGGGGAAGCAGGCCTCGGGGAGCGCCGCCGTTTGGCTGGCACCTCCAGCAGGTCACGATTTTAAACATAATTTCTCTCGAGACGTACCGGACGCATCCCCGCCCCGCTAGAGCTGCGTTACTTCCCCGTCACCCTCTTCACCCACACAAACGTAGCGCATGGCATTGTTGCGTTGCGACGCTCAGCGTGTAGCTTTGCCTCTTGTAGCTCGTGGCCTGTGTATAGTACCAGACCAGTGTCTGCAGGGGAGTCCGACACTACTCCACGTGATCACTGTTTATCGGCGGACCACGTAGCGGAAAACGGTGGGAGGTACGGTGGGAGGTACGACCCCGTAGCGAGCCCAGTGTGTTAAGGCAAAGCCCATATGGTTAAGGCAAAGGCCATATGGTTACAGTAGAATTGGGGGCTAGGGGTGAGCAGCTCATCGTATCGTAAAACCCAGCGGCGGCAGCAGCGTCAGGCGACCGCCGTTGCACTTTTCCAACCGACATCCAACCTTGTTTGCCCCCCCCCCCCCTCTCCTCCTCCTCCTGGCAGCACTATGTAGCAACAGTGCGCTCCCAAAATCGGAGATTCCCGGATCCTCCCGTCGCTCTGTGTGCACCCACATGTATGGGCGTTATGAACAAGAATGTAGACTGAGCGCGTGCGTTAGCATGCACGAGATGGTGCGTGTACTGCTTCTAGGCACACGCATGCTTGTGCTTGTGCGTATCGCGTTGCGTGCGTACGGATAGATTAAGTCGTACTGCATAACTGCACAGACAAAGCTTCAAAGGCGTAGCCCCTTCCCACGCACATGTCACAAGACCTGGCAAACTCGGCGTGCATATCACGATCAAGATTGACGGTCTGGTACGTCTGGGCTGGCCCCGGCAAGTCATGTTTCCACCTACCCCACACACACGCCATTCAGCCATGTCATATTTCCACCTCCACATGTTTGTGTACGCCAGACAAACGGGTGTATGCATGTCACACGTGTAACAGTGTGCACGCAAGTCAGTTGCGTTTGACTGGGCACACGCTGTACACACGGGAGACGGAAAAGTTGCGTCGTGGAGCCCACTCCAGGGTGCACGCGCGCACTCACACGTACACAGTCACACACTGTGGAGGAAACGGACGCAGAAGGGATAGAGCTTTCGGGATAGAGCTGAAAGCCTGTTAGTGCAGGCGAGGACAAGACCGGAAAGGCGGTATAGGGTTCAGGATATAGAGTTTAGGGTTGAGCTAAACCTGTCAGTGCAGGCAAGAAAGAAACCAGAAAGGCGGGCCTTGGCTACATGTTCAAACGGCACCCCAAGCGCCGACCATGCGTGCTGCGGCCACAAGGAGAACTCCACGTTTTTCTCGAGCAACCACGCCAAGATGGCCTCGGACGTCACGTCCTTCTCTTGGTGTGCCAGCCACTTGCTCTCAAGGATCATGAGGAGGAGCATGTTGGGCTGCATGCGCGGCGGCGCCACGTTGGCCGCGTCTCGCAGCATGCCCTTGTATCTGCCCCTCAACTCCTCTACTGCCACCGTGGCCGGCGCAAGGGCCTGCCGCCTCCGCTCTATAACTGCCAGCGACTCTGCCGGTGCGGCCACGCCGTATCCCCGTGCAGACCCGTCGCTGAGGTCGGACAAGTTGGCAGCCGACATTCTCCAGGGGTCGCAGAGCAGGTTGCCGTCGGCATCGATGGGCACGTTTTCCTCGGGGCGGAGGCCGTCGCGCCACAGACTCACGTAGCCCGTCTCGGGCGTGTACCAGTAAGTGCTTTTGAGGAGCGGGTCCAGCGTGGTCTCAGGACGGTCTTTGATGAGTGAGTAATCCAGAGTCCCCTCACGCTCAGCATCGTCGTCCAGGAAGATTTTCGGCACGCCCACCAGCATCGGCGCGTAGATGTTGACGATGCGCGCCCAGTAGTCCTTGGTCTTCCGGTTCATTTTCTCGCCGGTGTAGTTGCCGTCTTTGAAGTACCTGAAGGTTTCGTGTCCGGGCAGCCACAGCTCGCTGTATGGGCGCCACGGACGCGCCTGCTCTGCGGAGTCCGACGAGTTCCACCGCCCAGGCTGGCCCTGCTGCCGCAGGGCGTCGATGAGTTCGGGCGAGGGTCCGGCGCTGAAGCCGGTGAGCCCGTGTTTGAGCCGCTCGACGCCCACCAGTTGGTTGGATTCCACGACCGGCCGAGCCGCTGCCTCCGGCCTCGGCTTGGGCTCGCGCGGTATCGGGATGAGATCGTCGACTGCGGGCCCAAGGAGCGACTCGCAGGCCGACGGAGGGCTGCACGGCACGTCGGGCAGCGCCAGCATCTCGTCTTCTTCTGCGCTCCACGAGAAACTCGTGCCTAACCCCCGACTCTCGGCCACCCTGCCGCCGTCTGTCCCCCGCACGACTTCGCGTGGCGATGGATGCACGGGGGCCTCCTGCCGAGGCACCCGCCTCGACTGGCGCGGTGGCGCAGCCTTGCCCCCCACCCCCGCTCGCGCACTCGCCCTCCCCCCTCCGCGCAGACAATTCGGCAGCGCAGTCGGCGCGCGGTCTCCCACCGCCGCCGCGGAGCACCCAGGCTGTCTGTGTGTGGGCGCGTCCGGTCGCGTCGCGGTTACGCACAGCCAGGACAGCAGCACCAGCGATGCAAGCATCGTAACCAGATCATGGCCCTCACCCACGTGGGTGAGGGCCATGTTCAATGTTGATTAACACGCGAGATCGTGTCTTAGAGAGCCGAAACAGCCTCCAGGCGCCGGCATGAATAATCTGGTGGCTCTCTCCGGCGTGCCGGCGGGGCTGCGCGAGCATGCTGCAGGCAGCCGCATCGTCTGTGCGGCGCACGAGCCGCTGCAGCAGGCCCTCTTTGCGGCGACAGACGACGGGCGCCTCGTGGGCGTGGGCCTTGACGCGGGCGACATCGTGCTGGAGGCCCCGGTCACGGCCGGCGCCGTGATTGCCGTGCATGCGCTGGCGGAGCTCGACGTCATCTTTGTCGCCACTGCCGACGGCGCGCTGCTGCTCATGCACCTGGACACGGAGGCGTGGGAAACGGTCGGGGAGATGGAGGGCGGGCTGCTCGCGGCCTCGTGCAGCCCCGATGGCGAGCTTCTCGTCTGCCTGACGCGCACGCTGACGCTTGTAGCGCTAAGCACGTCGTCCTGGGAGGTGCTGGCTGAGCGGGAGCTCGAGGCGGGCTCAGTCGACCCGGCCTGCCAGCCGGCCTTTGCGTGGCGAGCGGACGGCCAGAAGTGCACGATGCTGGTGCGCAACGCGGCGGGCAAGCACCGCATCGCTGTGATGGACCGTGGGTGCGCTACCGAGTTTGAGAGCGATACGCTCGACGGCGTGGGGCAGGCCCTCGCGTTTCACCCGGATGGCTCTCTCATTGCAGCCTCGCAGAAGATCGCCAACCGCCACGACATTATCTTCTTCGAACCCAACGCCCTGCGCCACTACGAATTGACCCTGCCGCCGGAGCGCACGGCCGCCAAGGTCGAGGGCCTGTCGTGGAGCGCTGACGGAGCGCTGCTCGCTGTGAGTCTGAGCGGCGCCGGCGGGGATGCCGTACAGGTGTGGCACCGTGGCAACTATCACTGGTACCTCAAGTACGAGTATGTCGCTGCCCCGCCGTCCGACACCGTCGCACTGGCCCCCTGGGCGAGGCCCTCATGCCTCTGGCACGAGAGCGACCCGCTTTCAGCAGTGCTCTTCGTGGGCAGCGACGACGCTCGCGTATTCACCTTCACGTGGGAGTGGATGGTTAGCTCGCCTTACCTCCGGCCAGCCGACCCCGGCGGCGAAGGCAAGGGCAAGGAGGGCAAAGAGGGCAAGGGCAAGGACTGGAGTACAGTGGCGTCAATCGACGGCAAGCGCCTGTTGCTCACACCCCTCCGCAAGATGATAGTCCCTCCGCCGATGAGTGCAGCGACGCTGGAGGTGTCGTCGCCCATAGTTGCGGCGGCATGGGGTCCCGGTGGGCGTGTGGCGGTGCTGTGCTCAGATTCCTCGCTCCATCTCTGTTCCTGCCCGTTCGAAGATGAGGTCTGGGATAAGCCGCCGGTGGTCGAGGCGACAGTAAAGGTGGCGGGGCGGCTGTTTCAGCTGGCGTGGCCTGAGCGGGATGTGCTGGTGTCGCTGAGCGTGCAAGGGCAAGGACGCGGCACAGTTGTGGCGCTTCCCCTCCTTCTTTCGCCACCGGACAGTGCCACGCCGATGCAGCTCCTGGCGCACGCACGCGGGCTGGAGCTCAAGACATCAGCCGCAAAGGCTGGGCTAGTGCGGCTGACTCGTGAGGTGGGGCAGGGAAGCTGCGTGGTGCAGGTGGCCGATGGCAGCATCCTCGCTCTAGCAACAGCGCGCGCACCCGGGAGCCAAGGAGCGCACCAGCAACTCCTCCTCCAGCCCGCCGCTGCCCTGCCTGAACCCTGCGTCGTTGTTGCCGCGCTGCCAGACGCACGAGGGTGGCTTGGACTGAGCAAACGCGGCAAGCTCTGGTGGGGCACTGCTGTCCTAGCCGAGGGGGTCACCTCGCTTGCTCTCCACGGACGGCTGTTGCTGGTCACGACGGCGGCCCTGCGCCTGCAAGCATACCAGATTGACAACGGACCTGGCAACAGCGCCCCAAGCTTGCTGTGCGACGATGGGCGGATGCTGGAGCGCGGTGCCGTCCTGGTGGCAGCGCCGGATGAGGATCAGCGGGTCATCATGTCGATGCCGCGCGGCAATCTCGAAGTCATGCATCCCCAGCTCTTGGTTGTGCGCCGTGCCGCCGCGCTCCTGGCCGCCCGTGACTACCTGCGCGCCTTGTCGCTCATGCGCAAACACAAGGTGGATATGAATCTCCTCGTGGACTTCGACCCCGCTGCCTTCTTTGCTGACACGGCACCTGCTCCTCCAACCACCGAGGCTGCCTCTGCAGGCACCGCCCCCACCAGTTTTCTCCTCTCAAGCCTGGGTAAGCAAGCGGCGCACCTCTTGTCACTCTTCATCGCCTCGCTCCGCAACGAGTCTGTGCGCGAGAGCCTGTATCCCTTCACCCCCTTGCCGCCCTCAAATGCAATCTCCTACGACTGGGCCGCCCTTGCCGCCGGTTCCCTGCCGGCAGGTGCCAAGGCTACAGGCCCCGAGGCGCCCGTGAGGCTCTCGAAAGTGAATGGTGTGTGTGACTTGGTCCACCGTGCCTTAGCCGCACGCTCAGACCCGGCGCTCAGGGCCTGCATGGTCTTGACCTTTGTGCGGAGGCACCCGCCTCGCGTCGAAGAGGCCCTGCGCCATCTCCAAGGCGTCGATCTAGACGAGACCGCAGAGGGGCTCGAGGTGCTCATGGGGCTCATCGACGGCAATGAGGTGTGGGAGGCAGCGCTGGGCATCTATGACCTGTCTCTGGCCGCACACGTTGCGCGCCTATCTGGCAAGGATCCGCGGGAGTATGCGCCGCTGCTCGAGCAGCTGGCGACCAAGGGGGACCGCGAATGCTGTTTCGAGATCGACATGATGCTCAAGCGTTTCGACAAGGCTGTCATGCACGCGGTACGTGGGGGCGAGGGCATGTGGGAAAAGGCGCGAGGCGTCATGGAGGAACATGCCCTCTACCTCGTCGCAGTGCACAACCTACGGCGCATGGCTGGGCGGGGCGCGCACCTCCAGGAAGCCCTCCAGCTCTACGCGGCCCACGTGAGCCAGCGAGGTGAGCACCGCCTTGCGGGCCTAGTCTACAAGACGGCGGGCTTGACATCCCAGGCCACGGCTGAGCTCCAGCAAGACGCCGTTTCCTGGGAAGCCGCCCTCCTCCTCCTCCACGAGCAAGGACAGCACAGTGACGCGGAGCTGCAGGGGTGCTGTTACGCCATCGCCCAAGCCCTCCGCGTCGGTGGCGACTGCCGCGGTGCCGCCAGGGTTTACCTAGACTATTGCGCCGATGTGGACGAGGCTGTAGCCGCCCTGGCAGAGGGAAGGGAGTGGGTGGAGGCGGCGAGGGTTGCAAGGCGAGGGAAGCGTGCCGACCTCCTGCCAACCACTGTGGTGCCCTCATTGGAGGAGGCGCAGGCTGCTGCTGGTCTGGATTTTGAGGATCGCCTCTCCAGGTCTGCCCTCCTTCTCCGTCCTGAGTCTCTTCCCTCGTCCTTCCTTCCCTCCCTCCTTCCCTCCTTCCCTCCCTCCCTACCTACCTCCCTCCCTCCCTCCCTCCCTCCCTCCCTCCCTCCCTCCCTCCCGCCCTCCCGCCTGCTCTCCCGCCCTGACTTCCTCCCTCCCTCCCGTGTCGAAGCTCTTTTGCTCTCATGTCAGCGCCTTACACACTGCCGCCGAGTGCCCGCGCCATGTGTCGCATCACGGGCCCCAGGCACTGATCCCTACCGGGAGCTAACCCCTGTGGAGCGACGCTGGCGTCGAGGCAGGCTCGATTACATGGCCCAGCGGCTGCAGGCGATTGCTGCAGAGCAGGAGCGGTCACAAAAGGCTGAGGAGGAGGAGATGCGGGCTGGCGGCGGCGGCGGGGCGCATGACGTGGATGATGCCGCGTCTGATTGGAGCCGCTCGCAGGTCCTGCCCTCCGCTGGCTGCCGCTTCTGCAGTCCTACAGGAGGAGGAGGGGTGCGCATACTAGACTTGATTTGATTTGATACCAAATTTCATTAGATTTGATATGATACTAGATATTGTAGCGCGGCGGTGCTGACTACGGCGCTACTGTGCGCACTGCCAGGGTGGGATAGTTCAGATGTGAACGCGCACGCGTCGACCAGTGCTCACTTCCCCCCCCAAACTCTCCCTGCCTGTAAACAAAAAAAGCAGGCGCCCTCGGCGTCGTCAAAGGGGACGCGGGCAAGCACCGGGTCCTCGCGCTCGTCGCGCTCATCCAAGTCCAACAAGACGCGCAGCTCGGGGCGCGTGCCCAAGGAGGGTGACCCATGGGAGGAGGACTATTTGATCAAGAACCGTCCGGCGCTGATCCCGACCAAGCGTTTGCGCCAGGACATGCGCAGACTCCTTGAGGCCCTCGTCATGTTCGGCAAACATGATAAGGCCGCGTCTTTGCAGGTGTGTGTGTGGTCAGGGGTGCTGCTCTGCGCTGCGTGTCTGGTGGTCTGATGGTGACGCAGATAGCCTTGGCTGAGCCTGCTGTGTATGGCACATGCCTTGCTCTCCCGCTGTAAGTCTCTCCTGCGTCTCGCGCCCCGGGGGTGGCATGCGCGCACAGCACTCCAGGTCTGACGGGCGATGGGGGGAGCAGGCGAAATTTGGTGTGCTTGAGGCCTACGTGCAAACCAACGGACTGGCAGAGCTAGCTCGTGAGCCTCCCCCTCCCTCGGTCGCAGAATGGAAGCTATGCTTTTTGCAAACTTCTGAGAAATAAAACTGCGGGCCCCATGTGCTGGACGCCGATTTTTGCGATCGAGCGAGACTTGTTCATTTCTGCACAGACATCCAAATCTGGATTTTGGGCTTTACGACAGTCTTGCCGGGCTGCGCGCCCATAGATAGAGTGCCGAAGCCGTCGGCGCTCATTGGCCCGAACTCCTGGACCTGCACCATTGACGTAACAGTTTTTAACCGTCTCGCCACGCCAGAGTTGTGAAGGACCTCGCTGATGTTGACAGTTGTTGCCATCGCAGTGCCGGTGCCGGAAAGCTCAAGCGTCTCATGGACCAGCAGCGCTCGCTTCGCGAGCGACACATAAAAGCTGACAGACTTGTCCTTGACCGGCGTGACCTATGAAATGTTCCGGTGACGTCAGCACCCTGCAGAGCGTGGGATGCCCAACGAACAAGCACACACACACACAGCACGCGTGCGCACGCGCCCGCAACAACGCACCCGCACCTGGATATGGTATGTTTGTGCGGCTTCCTCCTCCACGCCTGCCCTCCTGTTTTCCTCTACTTCTACTTTGCCCAACGTGAGCAGGCTTCGCTCGCCGTGCGGGCCCGCGCCCGGTGGAGTGCCCGCGCCAGAGCCGCCCCCGAGCGCGAAGCGCGGAAGACTGCCGTCGAGGCGCGTGCCGCCCAGCGTGAAACGCTCGTGAAACGCGGACATGAGTTAAGGTAAATTAAAGGTTCGTGCAAAACAGACCGGGGGCCGTTTCCTGCTTGCGCCTTCACGATGGCGATGACCAGGCGGTACGCCAGAATCCTCGCGGGCATGTATTGTGCCGCCGCCGCCGAGGGCTTTGCCGGCGCACCCGCGTGCGGGCTCCGGCTCGGCGACGCCCCCGCTCGTCCGTCGGTGTGCAGTGCGGGCCCGGCCGTAATGGCGCGTGCCCCCAAGCAAGGTGCGGCGCGGGGGCTGCTCGTGCCGGGGTCGCGGCGCGGGGGAGCAGCGACGACTGCGATGATGGCTGCTGTTGACACCGCCGCGGTCGAGGCCCAAATCGAAGAGCAGGGCAACAAGGTGCGCTTGATGAAGGAAGCGATGAAGTCCGACGGAAACGCGCACACAAAGGCCGAGCTCACCGCCGAGGTTGACAAGCTCAAGGCTCTCAAGGCGCAGCTTGCCCCACCCGAGGCGCCCAAGCCCGCGACCAAGGAACCCCCGGCCAAAAAGCCCGCGGCAGCCAAGAAGGTCGAGAAAGAGGAGACCAAGGTCTCACCGCGTGAGGAGCGCTCGGTGCGCATCGCCAAGGCAGACAAGTTCCGCGAGAAGGGCATCAACCCGTATGCCTATACGTGGAAAGTGACCGACAGCTGCACGGCGCTGCAGGCGGCACACAAAAACCTTGGCAATGGGGAGGTAGCCGAGGGCGCGAAGACGTCCATCGCAGGTGTTCCGTGCGCACATGTGCATGAAATCTTTGTTCTGAGTCATATGAAGAAAGACCTGTGTTGGATGTTTGTCTGCATATGCACATGCATGTACAGCACGCATGCACACATACTTATGTATGTACAGCTCGCATGCCGAGTTGCATCGAGCACGCACGCACGCACTCACGCACGTGCAAGCGCACACGCACAACACTCTTATGCATGCACGCACCTGCTTATGTACATGTGCGCAGGGCGCGTTATGGGGAAGCGGGTCTTCGGCAAACTGGCCTTTTACACGCTCGGTGACAGCGAGGGCGAGATTCAGTTGTACCTGGAGGAGGCCGCCATCAAAGCCGCCGGCGGCGACGAGTCTTTTGAGGATCTCAAGACCCTCGTGGATATTGGCGACTGGATCGGCGTGGAGGGCGGCATCAAGCGGACGGACAAAGGGGAGCTGTCAGTGCTAGTGGGCAAGTGGGCGATGCTGACCAAGACTATCCTGCCGCTCCCGGACAAATACAAGGGCCTGACCGACGTCAACATCCGGTACCGTAGACGCTATCTCGACCTCATTGTGAATAGCGAGGTGCGCGAGACCTTCCGCAAACGCGCCACTATTGTCCAAGGCGTCCGCTCCTATCTCACCCAGCGCGGGTACATCGAGATCGAGACGCCAGTGATGAATGCCGACATCGGGGGCGCGGATGCGCGGCCCTTCATCACACACCACAACGCGCTCGACATGCAGCTCTTCCTGCGCATCGCCACGGAGCTTCACTTGAAGCGCATGGTGGTGGGAGGGCTGGAGCGCGTCTTTGAGCTGGGGCGCATCTTCCGTAACGAGGGCGTTAGCACGCGCCACAACCCCGAGTTCACGAGCGTGGAGCTGTACGAGGCGTATGCCGACTACGAGGACATGATTCGCATCACTGAGGACATCATCTGCGAAAATGCGCTCAAGGTGTGCGGAAGCCTCGAGATCGAGTACCAGGGCACGCCCATTTCCCTGAAACGCCCCTGGCGGCGCGTGAGCATGAATGATCTGGTCACGGAGGCGACGGGGGTCGACTTCTACTCCATGCGCCACGACTTTGCGGGCGCCAAGGCCAAGGCCCTGGAGCTCAAAATCGACGGCGCCGATGCCGCCTCCAGTGTCGGCGAGATCATCAACAAGGCCTTTGAGGACAAGTGCGAGTCGAAGCTGATCCAGCCCACCTTTGTCTGCGAGCACCCCAAGGAGATTTCGCCGCTGGCCAAGCCGCACCGGGAGAAGGAGGGCCTGACGGAGCGCTTTGAGCTTTTCATCTATGGCCGTGAGCACGCCAACGGCTTTTCTGAGTTGACCGACCCCATCGACCAGCGCCAGCGCTTTGAGGCGCAGGCTGCCAAAAAGGCGGCGGGCGACGTTGAGGCGGCAGATGTGGACGAGGACTTCCTGATGGCCATCGAGTATGGCATGCCGCCCACCGCGGGGCTCGGGATTGGCATCGACCGTGTCGTCATGATGCTCACCAACTCGGCCAGCATCCGCGATGTGATTGCTTTTCCGCTCATGCGTCCTGAGGAGGGCTCCGCGTCTCTGCTCGAGTAGTTTGCTTGCTCTGGATGCAACAGCGGTGCAACCCCCCAATGCGTTCCCCTTGGCCTTGGACTCAGCGGTGACTCGAGGAGTGCAATCCCCTGTATTCTGAGGCCTTGCTGTCAGTCGATTGCCTTGGAGCCCACATAGCACATCAGGATACCGCCTGTGTCATGTGCTGTGACCACCGCCCGCAGTGCCCTCAGCAACGCATTCAAGCACGCACTTACCCTACCGACGCTCGACCGTGCCACATGCATCGAGCTTCATCTTTTTCCATACCCCCCACTCCAGAAGCCCCGACACCATACGCGCCTCTCCCCCTTTGCCTTTCCCCCTCTGCCTCAGCGTGACTCGTGGTTGCCCAAATTGGAAAGTTTCAATAGTTACTTTTGTACTGAATAAATCATCACAAAGGCGAAAGATGATGCGCGCGTTCGACTGGGTTGGCGCGACGTAGCGGCCAGCCTGGACGCAAGAGCGGAGCTCGGAGGAGCGCCGCCTGACGCACACTTCTCAGCTGAGAAGTGCCATGTCCTTACATAAGTGTCATGTCCTTACAGAAGTGTCATGTCCTTACGTTTGTCATCCTGCGAGCAGAGGAGCGACGAGAGCAGGCCTTGCTGCGTTAAAGCAAGGACACGCTGTTACTGTTACACGCCCTCTCAATGCACATCATCTGACTGTTTGTGTGCGTTTTCGTACTGTTTGTGTGCGTGTGATGGTGTTTGTACACAGTGTGCCAGCTTGCCCCTCAGGTACTGCTCCCTCTCGCCTGCCCTTGCACCCTTCCCACGGGCGTGGCCCAGAAGTTGATGCCGCTTCAGCAGAGTGGCCGCTGTCGATCATGTCGATGGAGTATCCTGACTTTGGGCTGCGGACCTGGTCCTTGACCGACAGCCCAATGTCCTTGATGTCCTTGACCGACAGCCCCATGTGGCATGTGGCGCGAGTCTTGCTGAATTGCTTACTTTCTGCTGGGCCGCTGACGGGGCTGACTCTGCGCCCTCGAATGCCTCACGACATGCCTCTTTTAAAGCCCACATGTGATTCATCGCCTCCATACGAAGCCTCGGCTCCACGCTGCAACCCACAAAGAACTGATGGATTAATGTTTCGCTGACTGATTTTCTTTTCTGGAGATTTTCCTGTGCCCCGCCTGTCCCCATAGCAGTCTCCGTGTCTCCCGTGAGCGTCTCTTCCTCCGTCGTTTCGTCCCTTGTCGTCGCGCCGATACCCACCAGCGTCTCCGCCCCTCACTCCCCCGATGAGGGGGATGCCGCCGGGGGCGGCGCAATTCCACCCCCTCTGCCTCGAGGAACTCTCCCAGCCCTTCTGCCTTTCCCGCTCGCGCTCTTCCTCCCGCTCCCGGTCCAGCTCCCGGCCCCGGTACCTGTCCCGCTCCCTGCCCCGATCCCTTCCGTGCTCCATGTCGTTAGCGCCGTTGGAGCTGCCGCCAATCCCGACGCCTCCACCTTTCACTCCACCTTTCAGCCCTTGTTGCTGGAAAGGAGGTGGGGCAGAAGGAGGAGGAGGGCGTGGTATCAAAGGCTTCAACGATGCCGGGTCCCCTTCCCGCCCGCCCTCTTTTGCTCCGCCACGACCTGCAGCAAGTCCAGGAGCACAGGATGGAGAAAGCATGGCGCGAGGGGTGCAGGGCTTGCTCGAGGCAGCGAGAGAGAGGAAGGGAGGCATGGAGCGAGGGGTGCAGGGCTTGCTTGTGGCGCTTCCAGAGGTCGGGGTGTCGGGCGACGAGATGATGAAACAGACGAGGGCTTGAGGCGGCATCTTCTTCTTGGCTAATGCGGCATCCTTCCACGCAAAAATGTACACGAACGCGTGCGGATGCTCTATGTGCGAGCCGAGACCCTCTACTCCCCATGCTCTTGCGCCGCCCCCGGCGGCATGCGGCACCGCGACACGCGCTGCCTTCTTGCCCTCCTGCAGCGTCTGTCGAAGAATGGCGAAATTGGCCGCGTCTCCCGCGTCCCCCGCGTCTCTGGCTGTCAGGGCGACAAGGGTGATTTTGGAGGATTTCGGACGCTCTTTCAGTGCCTCTTGGGCCTGCGCCTCGGGCATGTCGCTGATACGCACAACCTGCGGCCACGAACTCAGAGTCTCGTACCCAGGCCCACTGCAGAGCTGCGCACGCGCGCGGGCGCGCAGCGGCGCTCTGTATATTGGCTGATGATGATGATGCCCGCCGCGCCACTGCTGGTGGTGCTTACGGTCAGAGGGGAGGCACTTGGCGAGGCCCATGCCACGCATTTGCTCGCATGGACGAATCATCTCGAAGGCGAGGAGGCCTTCCCACACAACTGTCCCCGGCTCTACCAATGCCGAACATGGCGTGGCCCCGACACACGCGCCACTATGTGAGCTCTGTCTCTCTCGCTCTCGCTGCGGTTGGTCAGGTCCAGTGCGGCTTCCCTCTCCTTGGTCACCGCCACTGGCGACTCCCCCTGGAGCACGACTGCGAACAGTCAAGTCGCTCCGCCTCCACCCTTGCTGCCCCGACGCCCACGTCCGTCCCTCTCCTGCTCCTGCTCCTGCTCCCTCTGCCCCCGCGGCAGAGGGTCTGTCTCTCTCCGAGGGAAAGGCAGATTGAAGGGCAGGGCGGAAGAGGGTGTGGAGGTTGTGGAGCATCTGCGGCGGTCCCTCCGAGGCGGGAGATTTGGGACGGGCAACAGAATTTGTGATGGTCTGATCAAGCTTGCGCAGCTCCTGAGGACCATGAAGCTTGCCCGCCTCCTGCCAAATATGCGCAACCTTGCATGGCTCCTGAGAACTATCCCCAACGTTGCGTCTGTCCCCGTTCTTGCCGTTGGTGTTAGTGGTGTTGTCCGTGCACATGACAGTCTTGATGAATGGTCCCGATGATGTAGGTGCTCCCCCCTCTGGCGCGGTGCGCTGCATGTGCTCGTCGTGGTCTATGACCATGTCCTCCTCGTCGTCTATCACCACCACCACGTCCCTGTTTGCGTGCATTTCGCGTGGCCTCTTTGCCGCATCAGAGCAAGCAAGTAGCACATCATCTTGGTGGACATGGTCATCTTGGTGGACATGGTCATGGTTGTCTTGATGACGCGCTTCGAGTCGGCCTGCCGTCATTTCTTGGTCCACCTCCTCCTCCTCCTCCTCCATTCCTGCAAGGACGCAAGGCAGGCTGTTGCGCTTGAGGCGCAGAGCCTCCTCGATATTCGCGCCTTCCCCATCGCGTCCTGTATCGCCTACCACACCTGCGACCAGCATGCGGGGATGGAGCTGCATGGCAGCCTCGGTTTCTCCAATCCCCTGCCTCGACTGCCCGCAGGCTGGAACGGGACTCTGAGGACTGAGACAAGATTCGACATGCAAAGCGTACGCATTAAAACGCAAGGCGGAAGCAAAGTCGCCCAAGACCACAGCGGCATGTGCAGCAGCCCGGAGAGCTTTGACAGCCACGAGCAACATGCTAGGCGTCAAGCCTAGCTTGATGCAGGCGTCAAGCTCCATGCATCCTTCAAGAGCATCAAGCTGCGCCAGAAAGTCGGCCTCGGCAGTCAGCCCAGCGGCAGCCCCGTCGGATGCACCCCACCCCGCAGCTCTGCCAGCCAAGGTGGTGGTGGTGGAGGAGGAGGAAGCAGCAGAGCAGCACGAAAACCCGAGGCGGGCGAGCACGTGCTGCATTTCCCTGGCGACCTCGGCCACATTTTCAAACTTTAGCAGACACTTTTCCGCCCAGTCCACGCGCTCTGCAGGGGTGGCGGCAGTGTTGGCGACTAGGCCCGATGGAGCCTCCTCTCCCCTGTGCTCCTGGGCACTGGCGATGTTGACTACTCCACTCACCACTCCACTCACCACTTGATTACTAGCTGCACCCTCTCGTCTTTCCCATCGTTGCAAACATTCAAGGCAGTAGTATGTGGCAGGATGATGGCAATGGCGCTCGAGCTTCTCTGCTTGGACTCGATGGACTGCCTGGAGCTTCCTTGCTTGCACTCGCTCCAGCTTCTTTCCTTGCACTCCACACTCATTGCACGCCTGCCGCCCATCATGAGGAGGGGGAGGGGGATCATTCACGCGACGAGGAAGCCCTCGAGCAAAGATGTGCAGCCCTCCACTCCCAGCACCACACATCGACGCAGACGAGGACGGAGGAGGCGCGGCCGTGGGCACGTGGCGCGTCTGTACAATGTCTGCGCAGGCGTCAAGAAAGCAGTCGATCGTCGCCCGGGGCACTTTGCTGCTCTCGAGGGCGTGGAGAGGGAGCGACCCCTGCCCTGGGTGATCCTTGATCCACAAGCTTGCTAATTGTGACCTTGCTAGCCCCCCGCTTCCTGTGGCATGCAACATGCCCTCCCGTGCTCATCCAACATGCCATCACGTCCCCGAGCATGCCCGTGCAACTTGCAACTTGCACAAAAAAATTGCGCGCACGCGCACGCGCGCACACGCGCACACGCACACACTGACACACCTGCAGCCTGCACGCGTGCCAATAGCCACTCACGAACGCGCAGCCCTGTGTGGCCCCACTCCTCCCTTGCACAGCGTCCATGAGGCGAGCTGGGGCGGGCAGCTCGTATCTCCATTTCCATCTTCTCTCTCTCTCTAGGTCTCTCTCTGGCCCGCTCTCTCAGTCTCTCCATTTCCATTTCCATCTCCTGTCTGCCCACTCCACCCCCACCGCCGCTCCCCGCGGTCGTGCCGCCACCAGTAGCCACGCGCCCTCGCTCGCTCTGGCCTCCCTCCGGGGCCCCGCGCAACACTTTGGGCGTGCTGCTGATACTGATCCTCTGCTGCTCCAACACATCTCCATCATCTCCTGTTGCGTGACTCCTGGGGTTGCTGCATGTGGCATGCCTCCTCGGCGTGCCATGCCAAGTGCCATGTCCTCCACCCTCTACCCGAAGAAGTGCCGAGGAGGAGGAGGAGGAGGAAGAGGAGGCAAGAGCAAGTGCAGTATGCGCCAGGCGGGAGCACACGTGTGTGTGTGCACCTACTTCAAGTGCGCCATGGGATACAGCGCCAGGTTCCTGAGGATCCTCCACAAGTCCTGCACACCATGTGTGGCCACCGTACCTGTGCCGTACGCCTCCTCTTTCTCCTCTGCCTCCTCCTCCTACTCCTCCTCCGGCAGGTTGCTTGGCGGCTAGCTTCTTCCTGGGCGTTTGCTTGACATGGGGCGTTGCCGTTTCTTTGACCACCCCGAGAACGCCGAGAACCCCCGTTGCTCCATCCACGCGCCCCCCGTCCCCCAAGTTATTGCTCGACGCCCCCGATAGCACTACCCTCACTCCTGTTTAGGGTTTAGGGTTTCGAATTCAAGGTTTAGGGTTTGGATACTGAAGTACTGACTCGAGAGGAACGCGCACATGTTGCAGTTTACTCCAACTTGCAGTCTCTCTCACTGCCAGAGAGAGAGAGACAGTGAGAAAGATCCACAAAATGCACACACACTATACATATTTACATATATACATGTAGACAGAGAGAGAGAGCGTGCGCGCACTGACAGAGATTGTTTATGTTGCACACACATGCATATCACGAGAATACACAGAGAGAGCGCGCGCGCGCACTGACAGATTCAAGGGCACGGATGAAATATTCAAGGGCACGGATGTGAGCTGGGCTTACCTGCAAAGCGCTCTCTGTCTGCTGCCGTGTTGCAGCCACCTTCAGGCGCTTGGTGCACACAGCTGCGGGCGGCGGACACGACGCGCACGCCTCCGATGGTCTGGTGCGGAAGCATTGTTGCCGATGGCGGGAGCTTAGGGTTGGCGCCGATGCCCGGAACCACTGAAAAGGGGGCGGCCGGCACATCTGCGCCATGCGCGCCGGGCGCGCTTCTCGCTGCTGCTGCAGTGCGCGGAATCTTGCGCACGATGGTACGTGTGGTGGTAATGACCTCCCGCACCTCACAATACTCGTCCTCCACGCGCAGCAGCTCCTGCTTAGTCGTCTCCACAACACCCTCGAGCCCGTCGTCGGCGTCGGGGGGGCATGCTGCCCTCCACTCGCACGGGCGACTGCTGTCCATCAGGGCCCGGGAGTCGCCGTTCACATCAGGTCCAGATGTTCGAGGCCTGCCTGCTTCTGCTGCTGCCTTCGCTGTGTCGGCTACGACTCTGGCGCTCTGGATCGGCCGTATCGGAGAACGAGGTGATCTGCACACGAGCGTCTCCTCGTTGGGGGCCTCCCACTCACGATGCTCGAGAGGACAACGACTGCCTCGTGCCATGACCTGAGGCAGTACACAATATAAGTCTCTAAAGAGACATCCACGAACCGTCGACTTCACGTGCCGGAGGGATAGGAGGGGGATGGCGCCGCTACAGGTGACGGAGTCGCGCGGGGTGAAGGTGTACAACGTCTCGTCGGGCAAGACTCTGCCGCAGTGGCTGTCGGAGAAGAAGAAGAAGTCGCTGCGCAAGGATGAGGAGTACAAGAGCCGCATCGAGCTCATCCAGGACTTCGAGTTCGACGTCGCCTCCCAGCGCCTCCGCATCTCCCGCGACGGCAAGTTCCTCGCTGCGACGGGCGTCTACCCCCCACAGGTCAAAGTGTACGAGGTTGGGGAGCTGAGTATGAAGTTTGAACGGCACATGGACTGCGAGGTGGTGCAGTTCGACATCCTCTCCGACGACTACTCGAAAATGGTGTTTCTGCAGGCCGACCGCACGGTGGAGCTGCACGCAAAGTTTGGCACCTACTACAAGACGCGCATCCCAAAGACGGGCCGCGACATGGTGTACGACCCCGTGAGCTGTGACCTCATCATCGGCGGCAGCAGCAGCGACGTGTACCGCCTCAACCTCGAGCAGGGCCGCTTTCTCAAGCCGTACTCTGTCCTCTCGGAGGCGGTCAACTGCCTCGACCGCAGCGCCATGCACGGGCTCATTGCAATGGGCACCGAGGTTCTGGGCCGCCGCCCTTCCACACGCACGCCTCCCCCCGGCTGCACCCCCCCGCTGCGCCGCTATCAAACACAGGCGACTGAGTGCCCCTTTTCCTTGACCAGGCCGGGTCCGTTGAGTGCTGGGACCCCCGAAGCCGCCGGCGCGCCGGGGTCGTTGACGTGGCCGCGGCCGTTTCGCATGGCGTGGGCACCGGGGTAGCTCGCGACGAGGGCGCCAAAGTTGAGGAAGACGTCACCGCCGTTCGCTTTGACCCTGATGGTCTCAAGTTAGCTGCCGGGACCCGCGGCGGCTTTACTGCCCTGTATGACTTGCGCAGTAGTCGCCCGCTGAGTGTCAAGGATCAGCAGTACGGGCAGGCAATTATCGACGTGCGCTTTCACAAGACGCCCGAGGGCTCCTACCTGCTCGCGTCGGACAAGAAGATCCTCAAGGTCTGGGATAACTCGGTCATCCACGATTCTGAAGCCCTCTTTGCCTCCATTGAACCGCCCACAGACATCAACGAGGCGTGTGTGTGCCCGGGCTCAGGCCTCATCATGTTTGCCACGGAGCAGCCGCGCATGCACGTGTACTTTGTGCCGGCCCTGGGCCCGGCGCCCAAGTGGTGCTCCTTCCTCGACAGCCTCACGGAGGAGCTGGAGGAGTCGAAGCGCTCTGAGGTGTACGAGGACTATCGCTTCGTGACGCGTGAGGAGCTGCTGCAGCTGGGGCTGGGGGGTCTGGTGGGCACGAACATGGTCAAGGCCTACATGCACGGCTTCTTCATAGACGCGCAGCTGTACGCCCGGTCCAAGGCCGTTGCCCAGCCATTCGCCTACGACGAGTATCGCAAGCAAAAGGTGCGCGAAAAGGTCGATGGCACCGCGCAGCAGCGCATTGCCATCAAGGAGCCGCTGCCAAAGGTGAACCAAGACCTCGCCAAGCAGATCATGGAGCGCAAGCAGGAGTCTCAAGCCCTCTTCGCCTCACTCGCCGACGGCAAGGCGCCCAAGATCAAGACGAGCGAGAGGGACAAGGCCCGTAAGGCGCAGGCGCAGGCGAAGCTGCTGGAGGATGACCGTTTCTCGGCGCTCTTTGCCAAGAAAGAGTTTGAGATCGACAGCACCAGCGCCGAGTACAAGCTGCTCCACCCCTCCGACCCTGCTGCCGATGCCAGCCGCAAGAGGCCTCAGGTGGACGACAGTAACTTCGATGCCGTCCAAGGCCTAGATAGCGACAGCGCTCACGATGATGATGATGATGATGATGCCCTGGGTCTCTCTCTTCTCCCGCTCCACATTCTTGTTCTCACGGGCAGCTCGCGTGCGGGGTGATCTCGGCGCACGGCAATAGAGCCAATAGAGCCGATAGAGCGCACGCGCCGCTCTGTACCGCTGTGGTACCCTTTCTCCTGGCTCATGTCTCTGATCTGATGCATCTTGCCCTTTGATTCCGTTACATCTCGCAGACGTGGCAGCCGTGGCGGGGGCGGCACGCAAAGTGCAAAACGGGCAGTGGGGCAACACCTCGACCAAGGGCGCGGGAAAGATGGGCAAGTCGAAAATGTCCAAGCGCAATCAGCTTACCATGTTCGAGGTGCGCGGCGGTCACGAGGCCGCGGTACTGCGCCCCACCGGCCAGGGTGCAGCGGCGGGTGAGGGCGCAGGAGATGGCGGAGGGAAACGGGCCAAGACCCTCTCTCTTGCTGACCGTCTTGCCAGCGGTGCTGGCGGGCGCCAGGCCGAGGTTGCTTTCTCACCCTTCCCCGCCTGCCACTGTCTTTGCTGCCTCCCCACCCTGTCGCAGCCGGGTCTTGCTCCTTCTGCGTACTGGATCAAGTTTGGCGTGTGCCACGTGTTGTTTCCTGCCGTCTGTGTGCCAACTGTACTCACGTAGGTTTGTGCGCAACAGCTCGCGGTCGTGGGCTCCCTCAGCGGGAACAAGGAGATTGATTGGACCCCCCGTGACAAGGGCGACAAGGGCGACACAGCCAACAAGGGCCCCTCGAGACCTGGTGCGAGAATGAGACAGCCAAGCTGTAGGGACCTGTGGCAACCTCGCACGCCAGAGACGAGACACGTCCTGGCGTCCTCATACGCCAGAGACGAGTCGCAACCAGACACGTCCTAGCGTCCTCAGACACGCCCTAGCGTCCTGTTGCCAGAGCGTGCTGTTGCCCGAGCGTCCTATTGCCCTGCTCTCGCCCTTGCTGTCTGTTCGCTACCAATTATGTCCCCTGACTCTTGCTCTTCTCTTTCATCCCCTCACCCTGGCTCCTGGGCTGGACACGGGTGGCGGGAGCAGGCGACTGGCGCAACAGGACATCCCTGGACGCGCTCGGCGAGTCGCTTCACCGCCCTAAGCAAGACAAAGACGGGCGCAGTATGCGTCAACTCATGGGCGATGGCCGCACGGGGGGCGCCGGGGGGCGTGGCGGAAGAGGAGGTGGGCGTGGAGGCGGTAGGGGCGGCGGCAGGGGCGGCGGCGGCAGGGGCGGCAGTAGGGGCGGCAGTAGGGGACGAGGAGGAGGAGGAGGAGGAGGAGGAGGAAGAGGGAGGGGAAGGTGATACGTGTACGCGATGGTGCATTCAACATATAAGACATCAAGGACTCCTAAGACGTAGGACAGCACCGCAACAGCGAACAAGTCAC
>Ga0315905_10001866_pt1 | contig 22381 bp, 18 predicted proteins | sample LakEriMetagenome_5_FD_203522 | JGI IMG/M metagenome (GOLD analysis project Ga0315905, IMG submission 203522) | Freshwater fungal communities from buoy surface, Lake Erie, Ohio, United States - Buoy 4 MA121 | ecosystem: Environmental > Aquatic > Freshwater > Lake | place: USA: Lake Erie, Ohio...
CTACTCTGATAACCCAAGGAGATTCAGGATGCACTTGAAGAAGACTGCCCTCGTGGCCCTTGTCGCGACCGCCGCGGCCCACGCCACCAGCCAAGCCACCGTCTCGATCGCGCCGAACACCACCATTCCGGCGACCGTTCGCATCGACATCACCCACAGCACCTTCGGCTCGAGCAACGACACCGAGCAGAACACGCATTCGCTGCAGGGGCCCATGCACATCACGATGAGCCCGAACAATCCGCCATGGGCGAACATCGGGCAGGACTCAATGAACCTGGCGCTCGGCGGGGCCATCTACAACTTCGCGTTCTTCTGCTTCCCCTTCATCGGATGCCAGAACCTGAACGTGAACCTGTCTTCGGTCGTGATCTCGATGACCGCCCCGGCCGCGAGCCCTCTGAGCGGCACCGGCAACTACACGATGAGCAACGTGCCGGTGAACCTGCACGCCGAGTACTCGACCAGCGGCATTGACACCGGGACGTACGTGCTCGATCAGCCGGCCGTGGTCACCATCACAGGCCGCCTCACCCAGAACGCCGGCGTGGCCAAGGTCGATCAGTTCAGCCTCGGTTCGCTGATCTTTGATGTTCCGCCGGAGAGCCTGCCCGCCAACGTCACGGCGATCCGCCTGACCATCACGCCCAACCTCTCGCAGGTCACGCTCACCGGTCCTTGGTCCGTGGTTCCGAGCCCGGACTTCAACGGTGACGGCTTGGTGAACGGACTGGACCTTGGCGTGCTGCTCTCAGGCTGGGGCTCGTCGCAGGGCGACATCAACGGCGACGGCACGACCGACGGCGCGGACCTCGGCCTGGTGCTGAGCGCCTGGACCGGCTGAGCCTTCGGCTCGACTCGCTCGGCGTGATCCTCGCGCGTGCGCGGGGAGAGCGACCGACCACGCACGGGGCGCCTCGACGGGCGCCCTGTGTCGTTTCGCTACACTTCGCGCGCCATGGCCCAGTTGAGCCCACAGACCGAGCAGGGGTACTCACCCCCAACTGTGCGCCAGTTCAGCGTGTTCCTGGACAACAAGGTCGGCAAGCTCCTCGAACTGCTGCAGATGTGCGAGCAGAACGGGCTCCAGATTGCAGCCTTCAGCGTGCTTGATTCGAGCGACCACGCCGTGGTGCGCATGATCTTCACGAACGCCGATGCCGCGCGCCACACCCTGCGCAAGCAGCAGTACACCTTCAGCGAGAGCGATCTCTTGGTCGTCGAGATGCTTCGGGGCCAGACGGTCGCCACCGTCTGCCTGCACTTGCTGGCGGCCGAACTCAACATCCGCTTCTCGTACCCGCTGCTCACGCAGCGCGATGGTGCCCCCGCGGTCGCCCTGGCCGTCGACGACAACACGCTCGCGGGACAGATCCTGCTGCGCAAGCGCTTCACCCTGCTGGGTGAGGAAGACCTCGGCTGACGATCACCCCGCGGCCTGCACGGTCGCGCAGGTCTTGGCCGTCTCCCAGACCGTCACGGAGATCAATTCGAGTCCGGCGGTGGCCAGGGGCGCCTGGAGCAGGTTCCGGCAGACGAGTGCGATGTGCTCGACGCTCGGATTGAGGTCGGCGAACTCGGGGCAGTCCAGGTTCAGGTGCTTGTGATCCAGGCGCTTCATGACCTCGCGATCGACCACGGCCTCGAGCGTCGCGACGGTGTTGGGCACGGACGGGTTGGTGGCCACGGTGACATCCAGCCTGTAGTTGTGTCCGTGACCGTTGGCGTTGCTGCATTTGCCGAAGAGCGCGTGGTTCTCGGCGTCGCTGCAGCCTGGCAGGGCCAGGCGGTGGGACGCGGAGAACTCGAAGGACACCTGAAGCTTGAGGCGCTCGGGCATGGCAGGATCCCAGTGGTAGGCGTGTTGGGGGCTGACTCTGAGGCAAAGTCCGGCGAGTGGGGGAAGTGACGCCTTAGCGCACGAAGCCGCCAACGAGCGCATGCAGTCGATCGATTCGATCGCTGCATGCCAGCCCGTTGCCCATGCTCGCACCGCGGCGTCGATCGGCGTGATGCTCACGAGATAGCCCGTATGGTCGGGCTGCCCACGACACTGAACGGTCCACTCGATGTAGCGCGACCCAGCAGCAAGCGTTGGTACTGACCCAAAGCCATTGCTTCCTTGCATACTGGTGGCTGGCCACGACAGACGCACCGTTCGCGAGAGAATTGCAGTGAACCGGTCGGGGTTGACGTTCGTCATGGAAGATGTCGTCCCATCCGGGCGCGACGTTTGACTCGTTGCCGATCCGAGTCTATCGTCAGCCTCACGGACCCCCGGAAGGGCTCGGCGTGAGCACTGCTCCGCCGGGCCTTTTTCTTTGCAGGCGGTCGGGCGCATCGAATGAAGTTATTGCCCGATCAGGCTCGTTTCCTTGCAGGCCCATCTCACGTGAAATGCACCCGCCGAGCATCGATCCAGCACCGAAGCCAGGGCCCGGCATCGGCCGCTGCATGGTCGAAGGTTCACAAAGGAATCGCGCACTTGAAGCGGTCAAGACCGCTGGTGTTCCTCGTTCCGCTTGCGGTGACCGCATGCTCCGCTCCAGGGCGCTCGACGCCGAGCATCGAGGCGTCGGCACGGGCGGGCACCCCGACCATCGTCGCGGCGGAACCTCCGGTCGCCGCCACGCCAACAGTGGTTCAGCTTGGGGGGATCTCCGTCGATCGTGCGCAGGGACTGATTCGCGTGCCGGGTGTCGTCGCCCTTCGCGAGGGCTGGCTCGAGCAGGCGGTCTGCCAGCAGGGCACGCGCGACCATGAATCGCTCATCACCGTGTCGATGCCTCCGAGTTCGATCCACGCAGCACTCCTGCTTGCGGGACTCGAGCCTGGTCGACCCGGTCACTGGCGCGTGCGCGACGATGGCGCGCTTGAACTCATGCCGCCCACGGGTGCAGCCGTGGGCGTCGAGGTCGAGTGGACCGATGCTTCCGGTCAGGCGCAGCGCGAGCCGCTCGCCGAGTGGATCAAGTCCGGTGGCGCTTCCGTGCCGTTGTCGTTCGTCTTCGCCGGCAGCGTGATGCGCGATCGCAGCGCGGTGCCGTACGCAGCCGACCAGTCAGGCAGCGTGATCGGTCTGGTCACGTTCGGCGATGAACCTGTCGCGAGCGTGACCGTGGTGCCCGACCGTGCCGACATCGCCGAGCCGTCGTTGCAGGCCTGGACCGAGCGCATGCCGCCTGAAGGAACTCCGGTCACCGTGGTGATCCGTCGTTCCACGCCGCGCGCGCCCTGAGGTGTGCCTGCGTACGATCGTCGCATGGATCACGAGCCCCAGCACGCCGCCTCGTTGCGCGGCCTGACCAAGACCTACTTCCGGCCCGATGGATCGGTGCTGGTGGAGGCGCTCAAGGGCGTCGATCTCGACATTCCCTACGGCCAGTACGTCGCCATCATGGGCTTCAGCGGCTCGGGCAAGAGCACGCTCATGAACCTGCTCGGCTGCCTCGATCGGCCGACGTCGGGCGCCTATTACCTCGATGGCATCGATGTGGCGACGCTGCCCGATGACGAGCTCAGCGCGGTGCGGGGCCGCCGGATCGGTTTCGTCTTTCAGGCGTTCAACCTGATCAGCGAGCTCACGGTCGTGGAGAACGTCGAGGTGCCGCTCTTCTACCAGCGGCTTCCCGCACCCGAACGTCGTGCACGTGCGATCGAGAGCCTGCAGCGTGTGGGACTCGGCGATCGGCTCGGCCATCGTCCCAGCCAGCTCTCGGGTGGTCAGCAGCAGCGTGTGGCGATCGCGCGCGCCCTCGTGACCAATCCCGCGATCCTGATGGCCGACGAACCGACCGGCAACCTCGACACCGCCACCGGCGAGTCGATCCTCGCGCTGTTCGAAGCGCTGCATGCGCAGGGACTCACGCTCATCATGGTCACGCACGATGACCGGATCGCTGGTCGTTGCGAGCGCGTGGTGCGGCTGCGCGATGGTGCGATCGAAAGCGATCGCGCGGGCGGTCGCGTGCAGGCCTCGGGGAGCCCGGCGTGAAGATCGTGGGCATCGACCCGGGGCTCCTGCGCACGGGCTACGCCGTGATCGATGCAGCCCGACCGATGGCCCCTCGCCTCCTCGAAGCCGGGCTGATCCGCCTGCCGCCCAAGGCGAGCGTGGCGAGCCGCCTGGTCCAACTGCACGACGATCTTGCCGAGCTCTTGGCCGAGCACGATCCTGCGGTCGTCTCGGTCGAGGAGGTCTTCGTCAACGCCAAGTTCGCGCGCACGGCCGTGACGATGGCCCACGCGCGTGGCGTGGTGCTGCTCTGTGCGCAGCGGGCCGGGGCACGCCTGGTCGAGCTTGCGCCCGCGACCATCAAGAAGGCGATCGCGGGCAACGGCCAAGCCACGAAACAGCAGATGCAGCGGGCCGTCGCTGCCCAGTGTGGCTTGGCCACGCCACCCAAGCCCGCTGACGTCGCTGATGCGATCGCCATCGCGCTGTGCGCTTGCCTTCGTGGGGCGCGAGGTCGCTGAACGGTCGCGCCGGCATTCGCCCAGCCGCGGCGCTCTCGCCGCTAGAGTTCAGGCATGTCCAGCACGGCCCCACGCATGGCGCACGGCGTGATGACCTGCGCCCGCCGACTCACGAGCGACCAGCTGTCGCCTGTCCTGGCGTATCGACGGCTCGTCGCGGCCGATGATCGGCTCGCGCCGAGCTTCCTGTTCGAGAGCGTGGAGCAGGGGGGGCAGGTCGGTCGCTTCAGCCTGATGGGTGTGCGACCCATGCTTGAGGTGATTGCGCACGGCAACGCCGTCACGATCCGGCGTCGCGGGCAGGCTGACGAGCACCGCACGGTGGCCAATCCCCTCGATGTGCTGCGAGAACTCACGCCCCTGGGTGCACCCGTGCACCACGGCCCGGTGCCGGCATGCTTTCATGGCGGCTGGGTCGGCTACTGCGGGTTCGATGCAGTGCGCTGGCTCGAGCCGGGCAAGCTGCCGTTCTCGGCGGCGCCTCGGGATGACCGGGACCTTCCCGATCTGCACATGGGCCTCTACGGCGAGGTCGTCGCGTTCGACCACGTCACCAAGTCGATGATCGTGTGCGCGTCGGCGCCGTGCCATGGTGATCCGCGCGATGCATCGCTCTCTCGCGCGCTCGGCGTGGAGATCGACCGCATCGTTGCGGCGCTCGAAGCCGACTCGGTACGGCTCCAGCCCGGCCGCATCGACGATGATGCGAACGCCGCGCCCGTGCACCCGGTCTCCTCGAGCACGCCGCCTGGGGCCTTCCGTGCGTCCGTCGAGCGCGCGAAGGAGTACATCCGCGCCGGCGATGCGTTCCAGGTGGTGCTGAGCCAGCGCTTTGAGCGCACGACCACGACCGATCCATTCGATCTCTATCGCATGCTGCGCGTGGTGAATCCAAGCCCATACCAGGCCTACCTGCAGGCGGAACGGTGCATCCTCGTGGCGAGCAGTCCCGAGATCCTCTGCAGGGTGCGCGGCGGCATCGTGACCAACCGTCCGCTCGCCGGCACGCGCCGCCGTGGCCGCGACGAGGCGGAGGATGCACGCCTGGAAGCCGAACTCCTCGCCGATGCCAAGGAGCGGGCGGAGCATGTCATGCTCGTCGATCTTGGCCGCAACGACCTCGGTCGCGTGAGCGATCTGGGCAGCGTGCAGGTCAAGGCATGCATGGACATCGAGCGCTACAGCCACGTCATGCACATCTCAAGCACGCTCGAGGGCTCGCTGCGACCGGGACTCGACGCGTGGGATGCGTTGCACGCGGCGCTCCCCGTCGGCACCGTGAGCGGCGCGCCGAAAGTGCGCGCGATCCAGATCATCGACGAGCTCGAGCCCGTGCGGCGGGGGCCGTACTCCGGCGGTCTGGGCTGCGTGGGCTGGAACGGCGACCTCGACATCGCGCTGACCTTGCGCACCATGGTGGTGCCCACGGCCCTTCACGATGCCGCGCGCGGCACGTGGCGCGTGGACCTGCAGGCTGGGGCAGGGGTCGTGCTCGACAGCGATCCGGTCGCCGAAGAAGACGAGACCGTCAACAAGGCCGCGGCGCTCGGCCGGGCCATCGAACTGGCTGAGCGCAGCTTCACCTGACGCGCGGCCGCGCCGGATTCAGTCCATCGGAATGGGTTCGTCGTCGCTCCGGCGTCGCTGCACTCGCGCAGCACCGGGGACCGCCTCGATCGTCTTGCGCCGGGGCTTGCGCGTGCCATCCCACTCAGGTGGAAGGTCTGCTGGTGGATCCAGGCCTTCAAGGTTCCCAACGGCCTGGGCCACGCGAGCCGCGCGATCGACGAGCACGAAGAGTGCGAAGACCGCCGCGACCAAGCCAAGCACTTCGATCACGGTGACGAGCGTCAGGATCTTCTCGCCGGCCGAGCCCTGGATCATCAGGGAGAGCGCTCGCCCCAAGGGCACCTGGATCCACCCGATGCAGCCCGCGATCATGGCCGGCAGGGCAAGTTCATCGAACCATTCGGGAGCCGGCAGCTGCAGGTGGCGCCAGAGTTCCTGCACGATCCGCATCAAGCCCACGAGCTGCAGCCCCACGCACGCCAGGGCGCACGCCTGAAGCACACTCACGATGACTGGTCCGAAGCGGGTGCCCGAGAAGATCGTCGCGCCCACGATCAGCGCCGCCGCCGACGAGAGTTCGGCGATCGAGACGCCCTTGATCCAGGGGCGCCAGCGCAGCAAGCATGGGTGGCTCAGCCAACCCTCTCGGTCGAGCCGCCACCAGGCGATTGCCCGGAATCCTCCGAGCCCCAGGATGAGCAGCCCCGTGAAGACCGGAACGTACGAGGTCGCCGCGCATGTGCCGATGATCGCGGTCAGGGCGGCCGCTCGCCACAGGCTCTCGAGGGCCTGCCGGAAGGACGCGTCGGGGCCGTCCTCGCCTGGCAGGCGGGCGCGAACCGCCGGCAGTGCTTCGCCGCACTCTGGGCAGCGCGCCGCGCCGGGGTTGCCGCCGCAGTCGTGGCCGCAGCCGGGGCAGCTTCGGATCCGGTGCTTCGGGGTTTGGTCGCGATGTGCCATGTTCGGGTCGCTTGTCCTGAACCGGAACGGAGAATTGCCGATAGAACTACCACAATGCCACTTGGAGGCCTCATGACCACGCTGCTTGCCTCGTTCGTTGCGATCGGTTCGATCCTGCTTGGGCCTTCAACCGCAGCCGCTCGTCCGGGCGATGCCCCCGCGGGCGCCGCGGCATGGGCGGATGCGCTGTGGACGGCCGCCCTGGCCGACGACCAGGCGAAGGTCGAGGAGCTCCTCAAGGCCGCGCCGGCCGATGACTCGCCGGCGATGCAGAAGGTGCGCGAGCGTGTGGCCGAGCGCGCCCGCAATCACGAGACCCGCAACGCCGAGCGCAAGGCGGATCTCGAGAAGCACGAGAAGGAGATGGGCGAGCATGTCACCAAGGGCGAACTGCTGAAGGCGCTCGTCGACGGCGCGAACATCCGCTACCTGCTTTCGGAGGCGGAGTGGAAGCAGCGGGGGGCTGCACCCGCCTTCCGCGACCTCGTCAAGACCGCGCTCGCCGAAGCCACCAAGGCCGAGGCGGCTGGCGACCTGCTCTATGCCCAGGAGCTCACGTTCCGTGCCAAGGTGCTCGTCGAGGATGGCATCGACCAGGAAACCTTTGAGCGCACCGAGAGTGCGCTGAACGACCTCAACGACCGCATCATGCTCATCGCGATCTATGCACCGCGCGCCATGCACACGCTGCGCGAGAGCGTGGCCAAGCGCGTCGATCCCGATGACGACTTCGCCGACTTCAGCGAGGACGCGGCGGATGACTGGAAGGAAGTGGTCGGTGGCATCACGCGCAACCTCACCCTTGGGGCGCTGTCGGCCGCGGCCGAGGCCCACATCGGCGGCCAGGGCTGGGAGCCGCTGGTGCGAGGCGGCCTTGAGCAGGTCCGCCTGCTGGCCACCACGGCTGCACTCGCCGAAACCTTCCCCGCGCTCAAGGACCCGGCGGTCGTGGGCGCCTTCACCAAGGAACTCGAAGGCCTGGCCAATGCCAAGCCCGAGCGAGCCAGCGGCACGTGGGCGCGCGCGACCGTCGACGCGATGCTCGATGCGAACGACCGCACCATCAAGGTCCCACACGACGTGCTTCTGCACGAATTTGGCACCGGCGCGACCGAGCGGCTCTCGAAGGACCAGGGCGACGACTACTCGTCGATCATCTGGCCGGAGAACCTGCGCCGCTTCAACCAGCAGCTCGAGGGCGACTTCGTCGGCGTGGGCATCCTGCTCCGCTACGACGACAAGCGCCAGCTCATGATCGCCAACCCGCTTGAGGGCGGGCCCGCAGCACGCGCGGGTGTGCAGCCCAACGATCGCATCATCGAGGTCAATGGCATGCCGACCGCAGGCTGGACCCTGAACAAGGCGGTCGAGACGATCACTGGCCCGGCGGGCAAGCAGGTCGTCATGAAGCTCCGTCGCGGCGAAGGCGAACTGGCCACCGATCTCGAGGTGCCGCTGGTCCGCGAGCGCATCAAGATGCGTTCGGTGAACGGCTGGTGGAAGCGCTCGATCGATGAAGGTGGCACTCCCGAGTGGGACTGGATGATCGATCCCGATGCGGGCATCGGCTACCTGCGCGTGACCAGCTTCAATGATGACACGCTCGACGACATGGCCGACGCCATCGAAGCGATGCGCAAGGCTGGCCAGCTGCGCGGGCTCGTGCTTGACCTTCGCGGCAACCCGGGCGGGCTCCTGCCTGCGGCGGTCGACATGGTCAACCTCTTCGTGAGCCGCGGTCTGGTCGTCGAGGTGCAGGACCGCAACGGCCGCACCGTGGGCACGAACTACGCCAAGCCGAGCAAGGCAAAGTTGGCGGGCCTGCCCCTGGTCGTGCTCGTGAACCGCGAATCGGCCAGCGCGAGCGAGATCGTGAGCGGCGCGCTGCAGGCCTACAAGGCAGGCGTCGTGATCGGCGACCGCACCTTCGGCAAGGGCAGCGTGCAGACCGTGCAGCGCGTGACCGATGGGCCGCGCCAGGCTGCCGTCAAGGTCACGCAGCAGTACTACGCCTTGCCGCCGGTGGCGCCAGGCCAGAAGGGGCGCCTGGTGCACAAGCGCCTGAACACCGGCGACTGGGGCGTGAACCCCGACGTCGTCGTGCGCGTGGGGCCCAAGCAGCAGGAGAAGGCGCAGACCCTGCGCACCAAGGCAGACCAGATCGACGAGAGCGGCAAGGGCGCGAAGGACGAGCGTCCCAACCCGAGCGCGTTGGTGGCCGAGGGTGTGGATGAGCAGCTCGATCTTGCGCTCATGCTGCTGCAGGCGCGCCTGGCGACTGAGCCCGCTGTCGGTACGGCCGAGCGGCCCAAGTCGGCGCAGCCTGCGCTCTCGACCGACCGCGGCGCGCCGCCGAGCTGAGATAACGCCGTAGGGCGCAAGGTCGCACTTGAGCGGGTCACGCAGGGGCGCATCCCTGCGATCGTCCGCCGCCGCGCCCGTACGGGCGATGGCGGCGCCACGGTCGGGTGGCAGCATGGGTCGGTCTTGCCCTCGACGCGCGGTTCTCCTATAACTGTCGGACTCTCCTTCGGTTGAGAGCCACCATGAGCATGCTTTCCGAACCCTCGACTTCCCGTCCGTTCGATGTCCACGGCAAGCCCGGCGAGCGAACCTCCGCCCCAGCCACGACCGGTCGCCGCGACCTGGTTGACCCCGCGCTCTGCCGCCAGTGGCTGCGCGACATGCTGATGATCCGCGAGTTCGAGAACCGCTGCATGCAGCAGTACCAGGACAAGAAGATCGGCGGGTTCTGCCACATCTACATCGGGCAGGAAGCGATCGCCGTCGGCTGCACCGGAGCGGTGCGCCCCAACGACCCCATCGTGACCGCCTACCGCGACCACGGGCACGCACTCGCCCGCGGGATGGCGGCCCGCCACTGCATGGCCGAGATGTTCGGCAAGATTGGCGGCTGCGCCAAGGGCAAGGGCGGCTCGATGCACATGTTCGACCGCGAGCACCACCTGTACGGCGGCCACGGCATCGTCGGCGCGCAGATCCCGCTCGGGGTCGGCCTGGCCTTCGCCTGCAAGTACATGGACGAAGTGATCGACGGCCGGCCCAACAGCCGAGTGGCGCTGGCGTTCCTGGGCGACGGCGCGCTGAACCAGGGCGCGATCCACGAGGCCATGAATCTCGCGGGCCTGCTCGACATCCCGTGCGTGATCATCTGCGAGAACAATGGCTACTCGATGGGCACGAGCATCCACCGCGGCACCACCATGGGCCACGACATCATCTCGAAGGCCATCGGCTACGGCATCGATGGCTACGTCGTCGATGGCATGGACGTGCTCTCGGTCTACCACGACATGAGCGCGATCGTCGAGAAGTGCCGTCGCGAGAGCCGCCCGGCCTTCGTCGACATGCGCTGCTACCGCTTCAAGGGCCACTCGATGAGCGACCCGCGCAAGTACCGCACGCCTGAGGAAGAGAACCAGTACGCGAGCGACGATCCGATCGGCCGCCTGAAGCTGCATCTCGAGGAGCGCGGCGAGCTGTCCGAGGCCGTGCTCAAGGAGATGCAGAAGGAGATCCGCGACGAAGTGCGCGAGGCCATCGCCTGGAGCGAAGCCAGCCCCGAGCCGCCGATGTCCGAGCTTTACCACGACGTCTTCGTCGAGCCGCACGGGCCGTTCAACGGCACCAGCCTGCCGCAGATGCTGCAGGGGAAGGACCTGCGCTGACCATGAGCACCGTCACCGTCATCGACCCCACCATGACCGCCACCCGCGAGATCGAGTTCCGTGATGCCCTCCGCGAAGCGATGAGCCAGGAGATGCGCCGCGACCCGCGCGTGTTCCTGCTTGGCGAGGAAGTCGCCCAGTACAACGGCGCCTACAAGGTCAGCAAGGGCATGCTCGACGAGTTCGGGCCCCGCCGCATCATCGACACGCCCATCTCCGAGTCGGGCTTCGCCGGCATGGCCATCGGTGCAGCCATGATGGGCCTGCGTCCGATCGTCGAGTTCATGTCGTGGTCCTTCAGCCTCGTCGCGGCCGATCCGATCCTGAACAACGCGCCCAAGATGCTCTACATGTCCGGCGGCCAGTTCGGCTGCCCGATCGTGTTCCGCGGCAACGACGGTGCGGGCGGCCAGCTCGGCTCCACGCACTCCTGGTGCGTCGAGGGCCTCTACAGCAACGTGCCCGGCCTGAAGATGGCGATCCCCAGCTGCCCCGAGGATGCCAAGGGCCTGATGACGACCGCCATCCGCGACGACGATCCGGTCTTCTTCCTCGAGAGCGAGCGCATGCTCGGCATGAAGGGCCACGTCCCCGAGGGCGACTACCTCATTCCCTTCGGCCAGGCCAAGGTCCGCCGCGAAGGCACCGACTGCACGCTCGTGTCGTTCGGCCGCCCGGTGAACTTCTGCCTCGATGCGGCGGCGGAGCTGGCCAAGGAGGGCATCTCGTGCGAGGTGCTCGACATGCGCACCATTCGCCCGCTCGACATCGATTCGATCGTGCGCAGCGTGCGCAAGACGAACTACTGCGTCGTCGTCGACCAGTCGTGGAGCTTCGGCAGCCCGGGCAGCGAAGTGGCCAGCCAGGTGCACCAGCACTGCTTCGACGACCTGGACAACTTCGTGCACCGCGTGCACAGCGCCGACGTGCCGACGCCCTACGCGTTCAACCTCGAGCAGGAGTACCTGCCCAACGCCCGCAGGATCTGCGAGGCGGTGCGCAGCTGCCTGTACCGCGCCTGAATCACGGACGATCCCAGGAGACACCATGCCCACGACCGTCACCATGCCTCGCCTCTCCGACACGATGGAGGCCGGCACCGTCATCAAGTGGCACGTGAAGGAAGGCGACACGGTCGCCACCGGCGACGTGCTCGCTGACGTCGAGACCGACAAGGCCACGATGGAGATGCAGGCCTACGACGACGGCGTCGTCGCCAAGCTGCTCATCGGCGCTGGTGACCGCGTTGCGATCGGCACGCCCATCGCGGTGATCGCGGTGGATGGCGAGGATGCCTCGTCGGCCGGCAGCGCCGAGCCCGCCGCGGCGACTGCAGCCCCGGCCGCGCGTGCCGCAGCATCGGCCGATGCCCCGGTGGCCGTGACCGGAACCGTGGTCATGCCCAGCGCCCACGCCGACACGGGAGCGCGTGCGCGCATCTCTCCGGTCGCGCGCCGCATGGCCGAGGAACTCGGCGTCGACATCAACAGCCTGCGCGGTACCGGCCCCGGTGGTCGCGTGATCAAGCGTGACATCGAAGCCGCCGCGACCCGCAAGGGCACCGGCGCGGTGTCGGCTCCGGCCTCGACCATGCCGGTCGTGGCGGCGCCCGCACTGGCTCCTGCGCCCGCAGCCGCAGCGAGCATGCCGGTCGTGGCCGGCCCCGGCTCGCGCGAAGTCGCCGTGAGCGGCATGCGCCAGACGATCGCGCGCCGGCTCGTCGAGAGCAAGAGCACGATCCCGCACTACCAGGTGTCCATGCGCTTCAACATGGATCCCTTGCTCGAACTGCGCAAGATGCTCAACGCCCAGCTCGAGCCGCAGGGCGTCAAGTTGAGCGTGAACGACTTCATCGTGCGCTCGTGCGCGCTGGCGATGGCGCAGCATCCGTTCTTCAATGCGAGCTGGGCGGGCGACCGCATCGTCATCCACGGCGAGGTGAACGTGGGCGTGGCCGTGAGCCTGCCTGCGGAGCGCGGTGGCGGGCTGGTGGTGGCGGTGATCCGCAACGCCGACCAGAAGGGCCTGCGCCAGATCTCGCTCGACACTCGCGCGCTCGCCGAGAAGGCCCGCACGCGCGGTCTTGGCCCCGAGGACATGACGGGTGCCACGTTCACGATCTCGAACCTGGGCATGTACGGCGTCGACAACTTCACCGCGATCATCAACCCGCCCAACAGCGCCATCATGGCCTGCGGCGCGGCGGTGGAGCGGCCGGTCGTGCGCAACAGCCAGCTCTGCGTGGGCACCGAGATGGACGCCACCCTGAGCCTCGATCACCGCGTGATCGACGGCGCCATGGCGGCCGAGTACCTGACCACGGTGCGCCACAACCTCGAGAACCCGGCCACGCTCCTGGTGTGAGCGGGGGGCGCGTGTGTTGAGTCGCGCCCTGCGCGATGAGACGCTCACTCCCCGCGAACCGTCAGCCCCACCGGGGCGGCATCGCCCCCAACCCGCTTGCGGGCGCGGATCCGCTCGTTGCCGAGCTGCCCGCACGCAGCCATCGCGCTGCGGCCCTTGGTGCCGCGGATCTTGGTGAACTGACCGTTGGCGACCGCGCGGTTGACGAACGCATCCACGGACTCATCCGAGGGCGCGGGCCAGGGGCTGTTGCGCCGCGGGTTGTAGGGGATCACGTTCAGGCTCGCGCGCATGCCCTTGAGGAACGCGCACACCTCGTCGCACTGGTCGAGCGAGTCGTTCACGCCGGGAATGAGCACGTACTCCACGCACAGCGCCGCACTGGGCCGCTTGGGGAACTCGACCATCGCCTGGCGGAGCTTGGCCATGGGCTCGGCGCGGTTGATGGGCATGATCTCGCTGCGCACGGCATCGTTGGGCGCATTCAGGCTGACCGCGAGCTGCACCTGGTGGAAGCCGCGCTCGCCAATGAACTCGCCGAGCCGACGGATGCCATCGGTGCGCCCCACGGTCGAGATCGTGATGTGGCGCGGCGCCAGACCGGGGCCGTTCTTGTCGGCGATGATGCGGATCGCGCCGAGCACGGCCTCGATGTTGTCCATCGGCTCGCCCATCCCCATGAAGACGAGGTTCTTGATCGGGAAGCCGCGTCCCGGTCCACGCGGGTTGGTCTCGCCCTCGCCGATGAGCGCCGGGGCGGGCGAGCGACCGCTGGTGAGCGTTGCTGGCTCATCATCCCACGGGTTCGTCACCCTGAAGATCGCCGTGTGCACCTGCTGAACGATCTCGCGCACGGTGAGGTGGCGCAGCAGGCCCATCTGCGCGGTCTCGCAGAAACGGCAGCCCATCGCGCAGCCGACCTGGCTGCTGACGCACAGCGTGCGGCTGAACCATCCCGTGCGGTGCGGCATGGGAATGACCACGCTTTCGGTCTCGTAGTCGCCGTCGACCGGCAGCAGGAACTTGACCGTCTTGCCATCGATGAGTTCACGCACGGGCGCGGGCGGCGGGGGAGCCATCCACGGCAGCCATGCACCGCGCCGATGCACGGCCCGGTAGGCCTCGAGCGCCACACCGCGCGCGATGCCCGCAGCCTTGGCGGCATCGACGAACGCAAGGCTGGTCAGGGCAAGAGGATCGGGCGCGGCGGACATCCCGCCATGGTACGGGCGCAGGGCTACACTTCACGCCCCATGAGCTTCAAGCGATCAGAAGGCCCGCGCGGCGAGCGCAACGTGCCCGTCACCATCCACCTCGAGGACCCGGAAGGCGCCACCGGCACCGAGCAGAAGGAGTGGACCCTGACCGGCGCCACCGGTGAGAGCCTGCTTGAGCTCGCGCTCGATCAGCACATCAACATCGAGCATGCCTGCGGCGGCGTCTGCGCCTGCAGCACCTGCCACATCTACGTGGAGGAGGGCATGGACTGCCTGAGCGAATCGACCGAGGCCGAGGACGACCGTGTCGAGGAAGCCCCCGGCATCCAGCGCAACAGCCGCCTTGCCTGTCAGTGCGAGATCAAGAAGGCCGGTCGCATCGTGATCCGCGTGCCGAGCTGGAACCGCAACGCCGTGAAGGAAGTGCCGCACTGATGGCGGCCTCGTTCCACTGGCTCGATGTGCAGCGCATCGCCGAGGAACTGGCTGACCGCCACCCGGAGGTCGATCCCGTGTCGGTGAGCTTCCCGCGTCTGCGCGCGCTCGTCACTGAACTGCCGGGCTTCGCCGAGCAGCCGGGCCACCCGAGCAACGAACGCATCCTCGAGACGATCCAGCAGCTCTGGATCGAGGAGCGCGCGTGAGGTACCACGCAGCGGCCATCCAGACCGCGTTCGAGACGCCGAAGGACCGCAGCGCCATCGCCGATCGCGTGGCCCGCATGTGCGCCATGGCCGAGTCGACGGTGGGTGGCTACGAGCCGTTCTTCGATGTTCGCCTGATCGCGTTCCCCGAGTTCGCGCACACGCCGCCGTGCTACCTGACGGTCAAGGAGCTGCAGCAGCACCTGGCGATCGAGCTGCCGAACGAGCACACCGACGCCTACGCGCGCGTCTGCAAGAAGCTCGGCTGCTGGATCCAGACGGGCACGTTCCTCGAGCGCCACCCGCGCTGGCCCGAGGCGGTCTTCAACACGACGATGCTGATCGGTCCCGATGGGATCCTGGCGACCTACCGCAAGATGAACCCGTGGATCCCGTGGGAAGTGCACGCGAGCCCGCACGATCTGGCTGACTACGACTTGCCCATGTTCCCGGTGGCGGACACGCCGATCGGCCGGATCGGCTGCGCGATCTGCTACGACTGGCTCTTTCCCGAGACGATCCGGCAGCTCGCCTTCAACGGCGCCGAGGTCCTGGTGCGCGTGAGCGCCTACATGGATCCCTGGGGTGCCACGCAACCCATGGACTGGTGGACGCTCTTCAACCGCGCCCGCGCCGCCGAGAACACGGCGTATGTGGTGGCGGCCAACCAAGGCGCGAGCTTCCGCGACTATCCGCCGTTCTCCTGGCCTGGCGGATCGATGGTTGTCGACTTCGAGGGCCGTGTCCTGGCCCAGGCTGACCCTGGCCCGGGCGAGAAGGTCGTGGTCGCGCCCATCGATCTTGATGCGCTGCGTGCAGCGCGCGCGCGATCGCGCGGCCATGACATGCGGGCGCACCTTCGCACGAGCGCGCATCCCTATATGGAGCGGCCGTACTTGGCGCCGTCAGGCACCGGAGCGATTTCGATCGAGGCGACCAACGAGCGCATCGCCCACGCCAAGCGGGAACTGCCATGAGAGGAGCGGGGGGGGCCATCGGATGCCGAGCATGGCCTGTTGCGTTCCGCCTGGGCCGAGCACTTGGCGCCGTGCTCGTGATCGCCGCGGCAACGAGTGGTTGCTCGAAGCCGGGGTCTGATGAATCCGCACTGAGCGCAGTCCAGATCGGTGCACTCAACCATGGCATCGGCCTGATGGGACAGTTCGACTTCGAGGCCGCACGGCTGCACTTCCAGGGCAGCGCGCAGGTCCATGGCAATCGCTGGGGATTGACCAATGCGGCGATCGCCCTGATGAACCAGTCGGTCGAAGGCGCACAGGAACGCGCGATCGAGGAGTTCCGATCGATCCTTCGCTCCTACAGCGCACCCGGCGTGGAGACGTGGGGCACGCCAACGTACGGCATCGGCTTGTGCGAGCTCTACCTCGGTCGCCCGGACCAGGCGCTCACGCACTTTCGCCGGTGCGCGGATGCCGTGCCGGGTGATCCGCATGCGAGCTTCTACGTCGGGCAGTGCCTGGAACTCACCGGTGCCGAGCAGGATGCGCTTGCGTGGTACCGCCGGGCTGCGGAGCTCGATCCTTTCCTGCGCAGCGCACAGTTGGGCATCCAGCGCATGGCATCGCGCACGGGTGATGTCGCAGCCGCGGATCACGCGATGCAGACCTTCGAGCGCCTCGCGATGAACCCGCGCAGCACGCTCGCCGAGTTCAAGTACACCCGCATGGGGCGCTTGGGCATGTGCATCGTGCCGCCGTCCCCCATGCCTGAGCCGGCGCGTGGGCCGATGCTCGCCGCAGCAGCGTCGATCGTCCTCGCTCCCAGTCCCCAACTTGCCTGGAGTGAGTCAGGCGGCACGAGTGTGTGCGCAGCCGACCTCGATGGCGACGGTGGTCTGGATCTGGTGATTCCGGGAGCGTTGTCAGGCGATCGCCCCAACGCGGTCCTGCGCGGCACGCCAAAGGGATTTGCGCACGATGGTACGCACCCGCTCTCATCAGCGTCCGGCGTGCTGGGCGTGCTGGCAGGGGATCTCGACAACGATGGCCGCGTGGATCTGGTGTCGCTTGGCACGGCCGGCGTGCACGCATGGATGCAGGGCGCCGACGGTTGGCAGGATCGCACGGAAGCACTCGGCCTTGCCGGTGTCACCGTGGCACGCGATGGCGTGATGGCCGACCTCGATCACGACGGGGACCTTGATCTGGCCTTCCTCGACGGCGCGGGATCGCTGCGGCTCTTTGCGGGGATCGACGGCGGCCCCATGCGCGAGATCACCGATCGCCTGCAGGGTGATGCCGGCAAGCCCGCCACGCAGATCGCGCTCGGCGACGTCGACGGCGATCGTGATGTCGACCTGCTGCTCGCTGGGCCACAAGGCTGCACGGTCTGGTGCAACGATCGTCTCTGGTCATGGACGCGTCAGGCCCGGTTCAGCGCGATCGAGTCCCGCTCCGCGCAGTGGATCGCCTGCACCGAGCGCGCGATCGACGGTACGCCGCTCGTCATGCTCCGGCAGGTTCCGGGAGCGGCGGCGGGCGCGGCGCCTCAGGTCGGCGGATCGCTGGTGGTGCTGGCGCCGACGACGCCCGAGCGCGGTGCGAGTTGGTCGGGCCCGTGGAATGTTGTGGCCGAAGGCTCGATCGATGCCGGGGCCACCGCAGGATCAAGCAGCCTGTTCACGCTGGCGGACCTCAACGGCGACCTGCACCACGAAGTGCTCTGTGGCGAAGGCAGTGCACTCGTCGGCATGGATCCCTCCGGTCATCAGGTCTGGATCGAGCGTGCACCCAAGCCTGCCACGGCGTGGGCGGTCGTGAACCTTCATCCGGAGCAGGGGCCAAGCATGCTGGCGACGCAGCCCGGCGGACCGCCGATCGTGTTCGGGCCCGGCTCCGGTCGCGGTGGCTTCGCTGCCGTCGATCCCCGCGGCCGCATCGACCCTGCGCAGAGCATGCGCTCGAACGCGAGCGGCATCGGCACCCGGCTCACGGCGCGGATCGGCAGTGAGTGGTCGTGCACCACGACCTGTCGTATCGGCTCCGGTCCCGGCCAGAGCCTGCAGCCAGTCTCGATCGGCCTTGGTCCGGCACCCCATGTCGATGCGCTTGCGATCGACTGGAGCGACGGCGTGACGCAGAGCGAGCTCTGGCTCATGGCTGGCTCGCGGCGCACGCTCGTCGAGACGCAGCGCCAGATCAGCAGCTGCCCGGTGATCTTCGCGTGGAATGGCCGCGAGCACGCCTTCGTCACGGACTGCTTGGGCGTCGGTGGGCTCGGCTACCTCGTCGAGCCCGGCGTGTATGCGCCGCCGCGCCCGTGGGAGCATGTGCTGCTCGGGCCCGGTGCGCTCGTCGCCGATCGTGGCGTGTACCGCCTCAAGCTCGCCGAGCCCATGGAAGAAGCGTGCTGGATCGATGGCGCGCGGCTCATGGCCTATGACCTTCCCGATGGGTGGTCCATGGCGGTTGATGAGCGCATGGGGATCAACGGCCCTGCACCCACGGGCGCACCGATCTTCTGGCGCACGGAACATCTGCCAACGCTCGACGCCGTGGCCCGGGTCGATCGCGTGGCGCTCGATCCCGGTCCGCTTGACCACCGTCACATCGGTCGATTGACCTCGGACCACGTGGTCGAGCTCGAGTTCGGCCGCGATCTTTCGCAGCTCTCGAACGCCTGGCTCGTCATGGATGGATGGATCGAGTACCCGTACTGCCAGACCATGTTCGCTGCCTGGCAGGCGGGTGCGGCGTTCCGCGCGCCATCGCTCGAAGCCCGCGGTGCTGACGGCACGTGGACCATGGTGGCTGAGCAGTTCGGCTACCCCGCGGGGATGCCACGCCGCGCGATGCTGCCGTTGCCGCCGCTGCCCATCGGAACCACCGCGCTGCGGCTTTCGACCAACCACCAGATCTACTGGGATCGGCTTGCCGTGATCGAGGCCGAGCCGGCGCCGATCGAACCCATCGCCTGTACGCCCCGCTCGGCAGCCGTCGCCCGGCGCGGCTACGCGCTGCGCTCGACCGGTCCCCAGTTCCTACCGCACTACGACGATGCCCGCGCGGTGCCGCTCTGGGACTGCCGCGTGCAGGTGGGCGAGTACACGCAGCTCGGCGACTGCTTGCCGCTCACGGCCACACAGGACGATGCCTGCGCAATCTTTGCCGGCGGCGAGGAACTGCAGCTGTCCTTTGAAGCGCCGCCGGAATCCATCGGCCTGATTCGCCACTGGGTGCTCGAACTCGATGGCTGGTGCAAGGACATGGACCTCTTCACCAAGGACGGCGAGACGCTCGATCCGCAGCCCATGCGGGGCGAGGCTCGGTCGCCCGGCGCGCAGGTGCTGCACGAGCGCTTCAACACGCGCCTGCAGGGCGGTCGCTGAAGACCGATCGCTGCGTCGTCTGGGACTCGATCGCCGGGGCGCTGGATGACGGATCGGCAGCGGGGGGGTTCTCGCCTGTGGCGGTCCCCGTCATGCGCCGATGGGCCAGCGAGCACCTAGACTTTGCGGCATGGCCGAGCCCGCACGCAAGCCGTTCAAGCACCCCGTGCCACCACGCCTGGCGCCTGTGCTTTCAATCGTGCTGGGGCTCTTCGCGATCCTGGTCGTCAACAGCGTGTACCTCTCGGGCATCACGGTGGCCGAGTGGGCCTCTGGCCAGTCGCTCCAGAACCAGTTCTACCAGTGGATGTTCGGCGGGCACTTGCTGCTGGGCCTGCTCTTCACGCTGCCCTTCATCGTGTTCGCCGCGGTGCACCTGCGCAACACCCACGATCGACCCAATCGCAGCGCCGTGCGTGCGGGCTGGGTGCTGCTGTGGGCCTCGGTCGGCGTGCTCGTGACGGGCGCGCTCCTGACCAATGTCGAGATCGGCGGCCGCGATGTCGGCCTGCGCAGCCCTGACTCGCGCCGCATCGTCTACTGGCTGCACGTGGTGCTGCCGGTCGCGGCGATCTGGCTCTACGTGCTGCACCGTCTGGCCGGCCGCCGCATTCGCTGGCAGGTCGGTGTGCGCTGGGGTGCGGTGGCGGCTGTGTTCGCGGCAGCGATGGTGGCCCTGCATGGTTCGGACGCACGGCCCTGGTCCACGATCGGTCCGCGCAACGCCGACTACTTCGAGCCTAGCCTCGCCCGGACGGCGAGCGGGGGGTTCATCCCGGCCGAAAGCCTGATGATGAACGAGTATTGCCTTGAGTGCCATGAGGATGCCTACAACTCGTGGGCCCACTCGGTGCACGCGGCGAGCAGCTTCAACAATCCGCTCTACGCCTTCAGCGTGCGCGAAACGCGCCGCGAGGCCCACGCCCGCGAGGGTTCGGTGCAGGATGCGCGCTTCTGCGCCGGGTGCCACGACCCCGTCCCGTTCTTCTCGGGCGCCTTCGAGCATGCCCGCTTCGACGATCCCGACTACGACGTGTCCAAGGATCCGCTCGGCGCGGCCAGCATCACGTGCACCTCGTGCCACTCGGTCGTGGCGGTGAACTCGCCCCGCGGCAACGCCGACTACACGATCGAGGAATCCCAGCACTACCCGTTCGCCTTCAGCCAGAACCCCTTCCTCAAGTGGGTGAACCGCCAGCTGGTCAAGGCCAAGCCTTCCTTCCACAAGCAGACGTTCCTGAAGCCCGAGGTGCACCGCAGCGCCGAGTTCTGCGGCAGCTGCCACAAGGTGAACCTGCCACAGGCCGTGAATGACTACCGCTGGCTTCGCGGGCAGAATCACTACGACTCGTTCCGCCTCTCGGGGGTGAGCGGCCACGGCATCGAGAGCTGGTACTACCCGCCCAAGTCCGAGTCGAACTGCAACGGTTGCCACATGCAGGCGCGCCCAAGCGACGACTTCGGCTCCAAGGTCCGCGGCGGCCGGCTGGCGACGCTGGACCACGGTTTCGCCACCGCGAACCCCGCCACGCCGCTGCTCTCGGGCCTGACGGGCGCCGACGAGGTGCAGGCCGAGTGCGAGGCCTTCCTGCAGGGGACCATGCGGGTGGATGTGTTCGGGATCCGCCGGGGCAGCGACGTCGATGCCCCGCTCGAGGCGCCGCTCGATCCCATGCTGCCAGCGGTCACGCCGGGCGAGCCGTTGCTCGTCGAGGTCGTCACGCGCACGCTCAAGCTCGGCCATGAGTTCACGCAGGGAACGGCCGACAGCAACGAGGTCTGGCTCGACGTGACGGCGCGCTCGGGCGACCGCGTGATTGGTCGCAGTGGTGGGGTCGACGGCGAACGGGCGGTCGATCCCTGGAGCAAGTTCTTCAACGTGTTCATGCTCGACCGGGCGGGCAACCGGATCGACCGCCGCAATCCGCAGGACATCTTCGTCCCGCTCTACAACAACCAAGTCCCTCCCGGTGCCGGTGACGTGACGCACTTCGGCCTCACGCTGCCTGCGGACCTGACTGAACCGGTCACCATCGAGGTCGCGCTGCGCTACCGCAAGTTCGACACGACCTACATGCACTACGTCTACCCGGGCAGCGGAACCAACACCGTGCCCGTGCTGACGCTGGCGACGGACTCGGTCACGCTGCCGCTGGTCTCGACGCCTTCCGCATCGCCCACCGTGCCTGCCGCTCCAGTACCCGTGGCGGCCGCAGCAGCCGCACAGGCTCCGGCGGTCGCGGCCGCCGCGCAGCCAGCGACGGGCGCGCCACCCGCTTTCCCTGAGTGGCAGCGTTGGTATGACTACGCGATCGGTCTCTTCCGCCAAGGCAACCGCGGCAGCCAGAAGGGTGACCTGCGCGGTGCCGAGCTGGCGTTCCGCAAGGTCGAGGAACTCGGTCGCGGCGAGGGCGCACTCGGCCTGGCCAGGACCTACCTCAAGGAAGGCCGGCTCGACGATGCCGTCGCGGCGCTCGGTCGCGCCGGTCAGGCCACCTCGCCGACCTATCCCTGGTCGGTCGCCTGGTTCAGCGCCCAGGTCGATCGCCAGAACGGCAACTTCGAGGCTGCCGTGCGCAACATGGAGGCGATCAAGGCCAGCGCCTATCCGCTGGCGATCGAGCGCGGCTTCGACTTCAGCCACGATGATCGGCTGCTCGTCGATCTGGGCCAGGTGCTCTACGAGTGGGCACGTTCGCTGCAGTCGTCGAATCCGACGAAGGCCGGGGAATTGCTCGCCCGCTCGCGCGCCAACCTGGATGCCGCCTTGGCGCTCGATCCCGAGAGTGCCAGCGCTTGGTACGTGCTCTCGCAGGTCGCGACCCAGCAGGGCGATGCCGCTCTGGCTGAGCGCGCCCGCGCACAGCATGCGACCTACAAGCTGGATGACAACGCCCGCGACTCGGCGATCACCGCCGCCCGCGCGCGCTACCCGGCCGCGAACCACGCCGCGGAACCAATCGTGATCTACGACCTGCAGCGGCAGGGGCGCTTCGAGGCGTCGATCACGGCGCCGGCCGCCCCGCAGGCGGCCGCAGGCAGCGCGGCTGGTGGCAGCAGCGAGTGATGGCGTCCACCGCTGCGCGTAGGCTGCGCCCGCGATGACCCAACCCG
>Ga0315905_10001867_pt1 | contig 22368 bp, 14 predicted proteins | sample LakEriMetagenome_5_FD_203522 | JGI IMG/M metagenome (GOLD analysis project Ga0315905, IMG submission 203522) | Freshwater fungal communities from buoy surface, Lake Erie, Ohio, United States - Buoy 4 MA121 | ecosystem: Environmental > Aquatic > Freshwater > Lake | place: USA: Lake Erie, Ohio...
CAGGCCCCACTCGGTCATCACCGCCTCGACTGCGAGGGCGCACAGTTGCAAGTCTCGCACCTCCAGGGCCGCCGCGAGGGCTTTGTCTCCGCTGAGGTCCGTCCAGCGGGAAAAAATCTGCCGCAGGGCGGGCAGTGTGCGCGCAGGGCGGTCCGCCTGACCGGTCTGACGCCCCCATTCTTCCTGGAGGGCCGCAAAAAGGCCGCGCAGAGCATCTTCATTCATGAGTGAGGCGGCAGCGAGACGCTCATGGAATGGAGCCTCCATACCCGGAATGCCGGTGGTGGGCGGGGCGGCCCCCCGGCTTCCCTTCACAGGATCCGCGGGCACTTTGAGAGGATCCGCGGCGTAATAGCCGCCCGCAAAACCAAAACTAAGGCCGAGAAGTGCGGACATGATACGCACCAGGGCGCGCCCCCTGAGGGGCGGGTTGGTGCTTGCTAAGTGCCGGCGGCGACGAGGATGCATGAGTCATGAATACATGGCACACAGTTACGCCCCTTGGCAAGCCGGTCGCTTTTCTGTCTGCAAATAAAGTGCGCGGAAATGCCGCCGGGGGCCGCGGATGGGGGGGCGGTTAAAATTAGTGCAGGTTGGCCTGTCGGTGATGAAAGTTGCCCACCTTCTGGTGGCCGGCGCGGTGGGATTTTTGGTCTTCCTCTGGCTGTGGCGACTGAAGCGGGGACAGACAGGGCGTGGGAGCAGGAAAGGGCCTTCATGGTGTGGTCCGCCGAATTAACCCAATGGAAGCCCCAGCTGGCTCACGGAGAAATCGCGGCTTTTTTGTCCCGGTGGCCCGGGTGGAATCCGGTGAATATCAGCGGCCCGCCGCAGCCGCGGGATCCCTTTCGCAGCCCCTGCCGGTTCCCGTGCCGGTGGCTGCCATCTCCACTTCCGCGGGGCCATTGCCGGCCATGCAGACACAGAGCGCGCCGGTGATCTGGTTCATGCCCCTGCAGCAGATGGCGGAACGCCTGGCCGCGGCCCGCATTCAGGGTGGCAGCAGCATGCCACTGATGCCCCCCGCGGCGCAGCAGGCCGCTGGTCTGGTGCGGACCAACCGCGTGCAGATTCCGTCCAATCTGCCGCTCGCCACGCTAAGCCGGATGCCGCATACTCAGTTGGAGAGCCTCGTCAGGGAATACTACCGCCGCCTCGGCTATGATGTGGCGGCCCTGGGAACCGGCAACGACAGCGAAAGCATCGATCTGCTGCTCCATCGCAAAGGGGAAATCATCGTGGTGAAGTGCCTCACCGGCGGTGCCGAAAAGGTCCCGCCTGACCCGGTCCGCGAACTGCTCGGTCTGGTGATGGGCGGAAGCTGGAGGGCATGTTCAAAGCCAGTGCCGCCGGCGCCGGCCTCAGCCCGGCCTGCCCCTGCTGCAGCGGACCGATGCACATGGCGCAAAAGAAGAAGCGCTTCGGCCGCAGCGCCATGTCAGGGCGTCCTGCGGCCCGGTCAGACCGCTGCCGCACCGGCGAAACGCCTTGCCGCCTGATGCGGGTGCCGCCGCGCCGTGCGGGATCCAGCAATCCGCATATTGACCGCCCGGCCGGGGCATGATAGAGGCATCCCCCGGGACATTTCCGGCAAATCTATGGACAAACTGCTCATCATACTGGGAGTGTGGCTGGCGGGTTCGGCGCTGCGGACATTTCAAACCGTGTGGCTGCGCAAGCCAGGGGCACTGCTCTACCTGTTTGCCAGCTACCTGGCCGGTTTTTACCTGGGAGGCGGCTCCCGCGCCACTGGATGTGTGACGGTAGCCTGCTGGTTCCTTTTGCCCTGGCTCGAAATCCTGCTGCGTGTGCGCACGATGCGTCTGCCGATCAGCAAAACGCTGAGCAACCGCTTCCCTCCCTCGCGCGACGAATTTCCCCACCTGCGGGAGCTGACCGCGGAGGTCGAGGATGCCGGCTTTGCAATGCTGGAGGATACCGGCTGGGATGGCGGAGAAGTGCGCCAGTTTATCCGGCTCTTCTACATGGCGGAGAAGCGCATCCAGGCATCCATCAGCCTGAATCAGCAGCGCGGCGCCGGGATTGTGTATATCAGCCTCACCACGCGCACCGCCAATGGCCGCACCCTTACCACGACGGACTATCCGTTTTCAAGCACCATGCCGCTCGCGCCGGGCGTGCAGATGAATCAGACGGCGTGGGCCGTCAGTATTCCCGCGCTGCTCACTGCGCACACGGAATGGCTGGAAAAGCAGAGTGTGACGCTGCCGCAGGATGCGGCGGAGGTCGAGGTCTCCAGCCTCAGCGACCGGCTTTCCGGGGAGCTGGAACAACAAATCCGCCACAACCTGTCCCGCGGCATCCTGAAGGATACCGGCGAGGGCACCTTCCGCTACTCGTGGCGCGGCTGCTTCTATCTCTGGGGTCAGTCCATCAAGGATATGGTGCGCCTCGCCTGAGGCCTGCCATGGCTAGAGCTGGCCGGCGATGAGTTGCACCAGCGGATTGGTGATCTGTGAGGGGAAACTCCCGCCGAAATCAGGAGCCGCAAGTTCCTTGCCGCGGGCCATGTCCTTGAGGAAAAGATCACGGCGCAGCGCAGCAACCGCAGCAGGCTCCGAGTAGCCAATGTTGAACTCGTGGTTCACATGCAGACTGAGCCGGTCGTAGTTCGCTGACCCTGTGCAGGCCCAGTCGTCGTAAAGCGCGGCTTTCACGTGGGACATTTCAGGCAGCACCCACACCCGCACGCCGTGGCGGAGAAGCTGCGGAATGAGCGCCTTGTTGTTCGCCTTCATGAGCGGGCTGTCGTTTTCCTCAGGAAGAATCACCCTGACATCCACACCGCGGTGCCGCGCCGCGATGAGACCCGCGATGTAATGACTGTCCGTCATGTAGGCATTCTGCACCCAGATATTCCGCTGCGCCCGCTCCAGGGCGGCAAACTGGGCTTCCCGGAGGTCCGAAACCATAGCGGAACTGCGCAGCGGGCGCACCGCGAACGCCCCTTCCGGCACCGCAATGCGCCGGGCCGCCATGCCGCTGGTGCGGGTGCGCGAAATAAATTCCGCCAGGTCCCCGCCCCAGCCGTTGTGCGCCCATGTGTGGGCAAAGGTGCGCTGCATCCAGCCGGTGAGCGGGCCTTTCACTTCGAGCATCATGTCGTGCCAGTCAGAGCGGTACTCACGGCCGATATTCATCCCGCCCAGCCAGCCGCGCGCGCCGTCGATGAGGATCATCTTGGTGTGATTGGCACTGAGTGCCGGCATAGCCATGGGGCGGACTTCAATGCGTGAGTCCCGGCGCAGATAGTCCACAATGCTGGAGGGAGCACGGTGCCCCGGTGCCTGCGGCGTGAGCGGATCCATGAGGCTGGACTGATAGGACGCGGCCTCATCATACATGACGCGCACGCGCACTTCATGCGAACGAGCCCGCAGCAAATCGGCAATCTGGATGGCGTAGTCGTCGGTATCGAAAATGTAGAGCAGGATATCGATGGACTCTTTGGCCTCCTGGATGGCTTGAATGAGGTCCGGGAAGAACTGTTCGCCGCCGATGCGCAGCCGGACGGTAGAGGGCTGACGGTTCGCGCCGCAGAGCCGGTCGAGCTCCGCCTCCCACGACGCGGTGTCCATCGGTGGGCGGGGGACGACTGGCGGCGGCGGGCCGGAGGGCAACCGGTGAAGCAGTCCGTGGAGCGCCGCGCGCGCCATGCTCACGGCATTGGCACTGCCGTGGAAGGCGATGGTCACGGGATTTTTAAGTGTCGCGGCCACCCCGCTGCGCAGTCCGACCGAAAGCAGGCCGCGCACCGACACATCGGCGGAACTGCCCAGCAGCGGCAGCTTCAGTGTTTGCTCCGGCGGGGCGGAAATAAAGGTGACGGCCGGCAGGTCCGGATCCAGAAGCAGCAGCGCGGGCTGCCCGCCGGTGAGCAGCAGCGCGAGCCCGGTGCCGGGATGCAGCGCGCGCAGGGCCGCCGCCAGACGCGGCACCAGTTCCGCAGAAGTCACGCGCCGCACGATTTTCACCCCGCGGGGTCGCTGGGTAAGCGGGACAAAAACGGCCTCGCCCTCACTGTTGCGCTGCACGAGCAATTCCAGGCCGGCGGTTGTGACCAGCGTGCCCTGTCTGGAATTCTGCGGGGCAAGGTCTGCGGCGACACGCCGCGCAAGCGTGCGCCACGCCGCGCGCCCAAGGACCGGCACAGCCGCACCGGATTTCCGGCTCCGGCTGAAGATGTCCTTCGCTCCGCGGCTGAAATCCAGTGCGGTCTGGCTGTCTGTGCTGTCTTCAGGAAACGAGGCCGCGGCGTAGGAGTCGAACCCCTTCAGCCGGAAGCGCAGGGCCAGTTGACTGCCGGACCGGTGCGCCACCACGCGGCTTTCCTCCATCGTCCGCAGTTCCTCGGTGCGGCGGGACGCGCCCGGCAGCGGTGTACGGCAGGCCGGGAGCAGGCCGCAAAGCACAGCGATGAAAAACGGGACAGGGCGGAGCATGGGGATGTTTGGCATCGCGGTTAGTCCAGCCATTCATACACGGCAAAGGCCATCTCCGCCTGACGCAGCATGCGGTCACTTCCTTTGCGAATGCGGCGGCACAGCATCACGGCCAGCGCCCGCATCAACCGCATACCGGCCGCGGGATGCTCCTCCATAAAACGGTCCAGCGACTCGCGGCTGATGCTCCAGATGCGGCTGGGGCGCGCTGCTTTCACATCAGCGCTCGCCTTGCGCGGGTCGATCACGTTCATCTCGCCCACGCTTTCGCCGGGCATGATCATTCCCAGCTCCACGATGCTGTTTTCCGAGCGGCAGGATGCGTTGAGCTTGCCTTCGAGAAGGAAATAGAGCCGGTCCTGCTCATCGCCCTGACGGAGCAGGCAGGCGCCTTCCGGCAGACTGGAAACTTCGCCCGCGGCGGCGAGGGCGTGGCGCGCCTCTTCGCTGAGCGATTCAAGAATGCCAATGGCAGGCAAAGCCGGCGGTGTCCGGGACATGGTGGAAGAAACAAGCAGCCGTGCGCCGGGACCGGCAAGGGACAATTCCCCCCGTATCTGCAAACAGTGGACAGGAAACTTGATTCCCCCGGAACTTTCGGGAAAGGTGGCTGCCATGAATTCCCCAGGCTCCCAACCAGACCCCAAGGAAAGCTCCAGCCTGCTGTTCCGCATCCTCTGCGGCACACTTCTCCTCACGCTGGTCGTTTTCTACTTCTTCGTCCCGAAGTTTTCGGTGGGGAATGTGAATCCTACTGCCCAGTGGCTCTACGAGTCATGGAATAACGAGAACACCAACTACGAGCACGGCTGGATCGTGGTGCTGGTGATGGGCTGGTTCATTTACAAAGCGTGGGAGCCGATGCGCAAAGAACCCGTGCAAGGCAGTCTCAACGGGTTCTGGTGGATCGCCATCGGGCTGTTCTTCTGGGCGGGCGGCTTCCGGGCCATTCAGGCGCGGGCCGCAGTGCTCAGCTTTCCGTTCTTCGTGCTGGGATGCGTGCATTATGTCTGGGGATGGAAAGTGGCGCGGCACCTCATGTTTCCGCTCAGCCTCTTCGCCTTCATGATCCCAGTGCCCGGACTGGAGCAGGCCACCAACAGCCTCGCCATCATCTCCACGAAGATCGCCCACCACCTCGGCAATCTCATCGGCATCGAAACCGTGCAGTCCGGCACCCAGCTTATCGACCCGGAGGGCAAGTGGGGGAAATGGAAGATCAATGACGGCTGCAGCGGCATCCGCTCACTCGTGGCGCTCATGCTCATCAGCTACGGCTACGCAATGGTCATGCACCGGAAGTGGCTGGAGCGGTTTGTTATTTTCGCCGCCGCCATTCCCATCGCCATCATCGCCAATGGCGTGCGCATCACGTCCATTCTCATCGTAGCGCAGATCAATCACACCTTTGCCGCGGAAACGTGGCACAACTACTCCGGCTTCTTCAGCTTCGGCGCCGCGCTCGCGCTGCTCATGCTGCTGAGCTTCATCATGCGGAAGGGCGTCAGCGCCCTGAAGCCGAAAGTCACCGTCACCCGCGTCGATCAAACCACACCGTCCGGCACCAGCCCCTCCGCACCATGATCAAGCGACTCCTCACCCTCCAGATCATCCTAGTGGCCGCCCTGGGCTCGGTCTTTCTGTTGCCGAAGACACCGCCCATCAAGGATGCGTCCATCCTGACGGAACTGCCCAACTTCCTCACGCTCTCCGGATGGAGCGGCCAGCCCTTCGGCAAAGCCAGCGAAGAGGAGCGCGCCATCCTCGCGAAGGACACCGAGTTCTATCGCCGCGACTATCACCGGCAGGTTTCCTTCACGGAACAGCAGCACCTCGCCGAGACAGCAGTGAAGGAGGGCCGCCAGCCGATGCAGTATTACGCCGGTCTCACCGATGTGCTCAATGCCAGCATCGTGCTCTCCGGCAAGGATCTCTCGAACAGCATCCACGCGCTGGAGCGCTGCCTCACGGCGCAGGGATTCAACATTCCGCGCGCCTCCACCATGGTCATTCCGCTTCGCAGTTCCTCGGAAGCCGTGCCGCACAATCTGCCGGTGCGCCGCCTCGTCTGTGAGCGCGCGGAACCCGAATCCAAACGCATCATGCGCAGCATCGCCTACTACTGGTTCGTCGGTCACGACTCCGTCACCAGCAATCACGTGCGCCGCGGCATCAAAGACTTCTCCGACCGCCTGCTCCGCGGCTACGACCAGCGCTGGGCCTACATCACCGTCACCGCCTACCTCGATTCCGGCTACATCTATCTCAATGAGCCCGGCGCCAAAGAGCCGCAGGTCGCTGCTGACAGCTCCGGAAACAAGCTGCTCCGCCGGCCGCTTTCCGAAGCGGACGCGGACCGTCTCGTCGAGGAGTTCATCAACGACCTCGGCCCCGAAATCATCCGCGTGGACAACATCAAGGCCTGGCCGAAAGACTGAAGCCCGTCCAGCAGGTATTCACCGCGGCTTCTGTCCCGGAAAACAGTTCCAGCATACGCGCATCGAACCCCGCTTCATACCACGAGAACCACTCCGGGTGCCGGGCCGCTGCCAGCGCCCACACATTCACTTCCCAAGTGATCTCGCCCCGCGCCAGCATGGCCCGCCACTGGTGCAGCACTTCACCGGCGAACTTCAGCAGCAGCGCCGGCGGTCCGCAAAACAGATTGCCGCAGAAATGCCAGCGCACGCCCTCCATGCAATCGGCAGGCGTGATTGGCTCCGGCGGGATCAATCCGCCGGCGCGAATGCCCGCGCCCTGCCAGCGGAGAACCTCCGGCAACCGCTCCGCCAGCGCGCCCGCCATCCCCGGCATGTGCCCGATGCCGAAGTCAATCCAGCCGCTGCCCATGCCTGCCGGGATGTCGCCCTCGCACAGACTCCGCGCCACGAGTTCGGTCTTCATCGCGATCACCGCCATGTATGACACCGTGTCCTTCACCGGATCACGCTGACGCGGCAGCCTCAGCTCACCCGCGGCCTGCACTGCCTGCCACGTCTGCATCTCCTCCACCCGGAAGGTCTTCACGCTCACATTGGAAAACGGCGCCGCCGCCTCGCGGATGGCCGCCTCCAGATCCGCCGCGCAGTCCAGCCACACGACGAGCGGAGGATTGCCGGCGAAAAGGTGGCGCGCGTGAGCCAGATACGATGCCGCATCCTTGCCGGGCGGCCGGGCTTCGAGGCGGTTCAGGTCCACGAAGGCGGTCACGAGTTTCACGCAGGGCTCGCGCACCGGTTTCCTGGATACCGGCGGCTGCATCGTGAAGCGCTTGCCGTACCGCGCCTGCCCGGGCAGCACCACCGGCGCGGGCGGCAGGGTGCGGGTTTCCAGTGACGCCAGCAGTTCCCTGTGGTCGAACCACTTCAGACAGCAGAATGCATCCTGCCAACCAAAGGCCACGAGCCACTGACCATTCTCAAGAACAGCGCCGCCGGGGAAGACAACCGCGTGTCCGCCGCGCCACTGATCCTTCGCTGCGATGAGGCACGGTGCCTTTGGCCAGCGTGTCACGCGGAACGGGGGCTTTGCTTCAAAGGCATAGAATCCGGCCACGTAGTGGCAGTGCAGCGAACTGTGGAAGAAGGAGAAATACTCGTCACCCACCCGTACTGGCGGCGTGCCGCCCCGCACTTCGCCCCATGCCCACGGCAGCCGGGCACCGTGCGCAGGCGGGATCCGGATTTCGTCGCCCGCACGCCAGCCCACGGTGTGCGGATTGGGAAAATAGACCGTGTAAAGCCTGCCCTCGTGCTCAAAATACTGCCAGTTCTTCTCCCACTGCCGGCGGACGGTGTCCATGATGCGGCAGTCCTGCACTTCCAGCGATTCATCCAGCGTCGCCAGCGCCATGAAGATGTCCGGCCGCCGCACCCAGGTGAAGGCCACCAGCAGCCTGTCCCCGGCTATGATGAGCCGCGGGTCTTCCAGCCAGTCATCCTCTGTCAGCTGCCAGCGTTTGGAAAAATCCATCTCCCTCCCCCACAGCAGACGGTGGTCTTCGCTCAATTCCCCCAGCCACATTCTGGCCGAAAACCATCCCTTGCGCCACGCCATGAGCAGTTTCCCCCGCCAGCGCACGATGGATGGATTGAACCCCTCGTGCGGCAGGTCAATGATATAGGGCACACGCACCGTAGCATCGCTCAAGGTAGCAGCGGCAGTCCTGCCGCTTTGACCAGGTAGCGGCGGCACTCCTGCCGCCGTCATCCCCGGCGAAGTGAGAGAAATCAGCGCTGGCTCACCGGCAAGAAGATCAGAGATCATCAGAGTTTTCAGTGTTCAGGTTTCAGTGATCAGGCCCCACCGGGCCAATTCGTCCTTGGTCATTCCCTCCTCCCACCGCCAATACCCCGCAAACCGCTCCACTTCCCGGATCACATCCTCCGCGGAAATCATGTCCATGCAGCGCGGCAAATCACCGGCTACATCCACGCACAGACTGCCGGGCTGGTCCTTGCGGTCGCCATCGCCCAGCGGCTTCACCCGCGAGCGCCAGCAGCCGCCGCTTTGGCAGCAGCGCAGTTGGCCAATCGTATGCAGGAACCGGTGCCCCGGATACGCCTCCCAGTGTGGCGGCTCGCGGCCGCCCGCCACTACCACACACGGACGCAGCGGCGGTCGGCCCGGCGGCGTTTCCACCGCCGCACACAGGTGCATGTGCATCGTCACCGGACACACGACACCCGCCGCGTGATACATCACCTTCACCAGCTCCCGCAGACTCGTCTTCCCCCGCAGGTCCACCACACCCCGCAGCGGCGGATGGTGATGCGACAGCAGCCCGTCCTGCACAAACCGGATGCGCGGTCTGGAAAAGAACGTGGTCCCGCCGGCCCGGCGGGATTCCTCAGCCGCCGCCCCGCCGGCAACACCACTCTCACTTTCACTAAACCAATCCACCACCGCCTGATACCGCTCCGTGGCCCACCACTTCGCCGTGAAGTCGAACTTCCCGCCCGCCACTATGATCCAGTAAGGACTCGTGTCACCCGTCAGCCGGTGCACCAGTGGCTCCTCAGCCTTCTCCTCTGCGCTCAGGTGGATGTCTCCCTTGAATGCCGTGGGCCGGATCGGCACGCCCAGTTGCCCGCTCAGATACTCTGTGAACCCGTGCAGGAAATGCACCGGCTCCACATTGCTGCGGTGCATCAGCGGATAATGACACACCAGCCGCTCCACCTCCGGGTCATCCTCGCTCAGTGGCGTGAGGTAAGGATTGTGCCGCCAGAAATCCGGACTCGGCGTGCGCACATCTGTCAGGAACTTGCCCGGATGGCACCGGTGCAAATCCCGCACCGCCGCCGTGAGCATCAGTGTGTCGCCGGGAGCCTGGTGGTTTTCGAGGATGAGCTTGCGCGGCAGCGGCATGGCTTACTGGGAGTGGCGGCATTCTGCCGCCATTTTCAATTCACGCCGCAGGCCACTTCCCAAGTCGAGCGTTCCTGGAACGCCCCCTCCGAAGTGCGCTTCGCGATTGTCCAAAAATGGCGGCAAGATGCCGCCACTCCCAGTGGGCTCCGCACCGCCAGCCTTTTCCCTCAGCCCGCAATTCAAGGGTAACGCAGCGCCTCCGGCCTGCCGTTGCGCAGTGCGTCCCGCCTGCTCCGCTACCGGCACCGGCGCAGGCCGGAGGCACTGCGGAACGGCAGCCGGGACGGCTGCGTTACAGTCCTGCAAGTAAAACTCCCGCAGCGCCAGGATGGACAGCCGGTCCAGCATCATGCCGGGACTTTCGGAATGCTGCGGCGCATCCGCAGCCAGCGGCTGCCCATGCCACTGCCCGGAGAGACGTTGCGGCAGGAAGGTGTATTCTGGGGCGCCCATCAGGTTTGAGAGACTTAGGGATAGCTTCAGTCAGTCTGTTTTGTCAGGTTTTGCACGCCGGCCCAGTTTACGCGTTCACCGCGTTTCTTGACTTCACTTCGCGGACCATGAGAGGATTTGAACTGCAACTATTTATCTGGTTTTTTTTCTAACGAGCGATCTGCCTCTTTAAGCAGTGCCGCATAATCCTCATCTGTAAGTGCTGCGGTGTAAGCAAAACCCGCCAATTTATGATCCGGAACAATTTTCCGCATCGCCGCATGGAGTTGCTTGGCAATAGCACGAGCATGTTTTTTGACATAAGAAAGCTCTTCTAACCTCTCTGTTTCCTCCCTGTCCTTATACCTTACCGGAAATTTTTCAAAATCTATTGACCCGTCAAGCGGATCCCGCAGGCGCTCTATACGTTCGCAAATAAAGAGCGATACGATAAGAAGGCGCTTTTGTCTGGAGTTTGTACGATGCCAGTTTAAGAGTAGATATTCTCTCTGATCAGCTATCCATAAGTCAATTCCACAATTTAGTTGCAAAGATATCGATTCCAGTGAATCTGTGTCATCGGATTCAAAATTTCGCTTCGCCGAAAAAACACCGGTTTCGTCAAGGCCTGCGTGAAGAGGCTCCTTGAGCGCTGCGACAAGGGCTTTTTCAAAGCCATGAAGTTCAATATCCATCTTGGCTCTCGAGTCTTGAGCGACTGTCACAATTGCTAATGTAAACGCTATGAGTATGAACGTTGTAATCAGGTGTAAGCTTGATTTCATTAGTTTAATCATTAAATACTATTTGGATTGAAAGTTTTTCCCACCGGCAGTCGAACAGCAGGGGCACCAGCATTGCTCTGTAACCATCCTTTATCATTCCTCCAACGGCTCCGTCTGCTATCATTACCTTTACCATCGCGATCACGCGGGTCAGCACTGCATCCTCCCGATCCACCTATAACTCTACAGCCGGTGGCTTGGCCAAGCGTCTCGAGAAAACGAGCACTCTGCCCGCACGCGTGAATTTTAATTACGCAATCGGGACAAAACTGAATTTCTCCTCTGTCCATCATGCTCTTAAGGTCTGCAACATCACGCCCCCCAAGACTAGGATGATTAGCCCCCATTCCTGGTGCCTGTTGGGGGCGTGGGTATCCGTCTCTGAATTCTCCGTAAAATCCGTTACGATATAGAGCGCTAGTCGGTCCGAGATCGCCGAATCCATTTCCGCCACCGTGGCTCGCAATCCGCAAGTCTTTGATGCAACAACAGTGTTTTGTTAGTGATGCGAGATGGTTCAAGAAATCGCGGCCTGTGGTGCCGCTCCCGTGCAAAGCATCCCCTTCTGGATCTCCGCTGCCTCCGGACATCTGTCTGAAAAATCTTCCCGAATGACCATCCATAGCATAGCCGGCTGGCCCACATTGGAGACCGAGAAAGTCACTGACACCGATGCCATTGTTCTCTACTATTTCGTACAGATTCGCTGAGCCCCACTCCTCCAGAGGATCCCTGCTCAGCCACACGCCCAGCCTTGGATGATAATACCTGAACCGCATTTGATACAGTCCCGTTTCAGAATCCCGGTAATGCGCATGGAACAGCATGGCCCAATCACTACTGTTTGATCCACTTCCCCACGTAGTGCCGTTTAAGAATCTGGTATTCCCGAAAGCATCGTAGGCCATGCGCTGCTGCACTGCGCCGCTGGCGTCGGCCAAGGCGACAACATTCATCGTCTCCCTTAGGGCGTAGAGGTCGGTGTCGGTGGAGCCGAAGAACTGCCGGCGGGCGATGTCGTTGATATCGCGGATGCCGTACCAATAGCGCATTTGCGGGTCGCTGGCGGTTCCCACGTATTCCTCGAGGATTTGCCAATCATCGCTGTAGTAGAAGAGTCGGCGGGAGGTGCCAGTGGTCTTGCTGACGCGGCGGAAGAGGGCGTCGTAGGTATAGCTGGCGATGGGAGTACTGCCTTCGCTGACTTTCACCAAGCGGTTCCATGCGTCCCATTTCAGAGTCTGCGCGGTGGTCCAGTTGTCCACCGCGGGCATGGTGGTCATGTTTCCCGTGGGGTCGTAGAGTGGAGTGACCACGCCGGAGGGGCCCGCGATACTGGTGATCTCGTTCACCTTGTTGAACTGCCGGGTCTGGTTCAGTGCGTCATTGGTGTAGCCCAGCCAGTTCCCCATGGCGTCGTAGTTCCAGGCCTGGTTCTGGCCGACGGGGGTGATTCCGGAGAAGTTGGGATAAGTGCCCGCCAGCGTGCCGCGCTGGAACTCCCGCACCTGATAGAGGCCGTCGTATTCGTACCACTGGTCCTCGGTGGCTACCCCGGCGGCGTGGGCGGCGGCATCGTAGCGCCACTGGCGGTTGCTGCTGCGGTCGTAGCGGTACTGGGCTTTCACGAGGGCGTCCGTGCCTTTGAGCCACTGCACCGTGATGGGCCGGCCAAAGCGGTCGAGGCCGTCGTAGTGATTCGCGGCGGTGCCGAAGGTGAGGTGGGTGGCGGGGACGTTGTAGTTCACGTCCACGGGATTGCTGAGGCCCAGCCACGTGTAGCTGATGATGTCCGTGCTGCCGTCACGGAGGGCGCTCACACGGCTGAGGGCATTGCCGTGATCCGTGCCGGTGCTGCCGTAGTGGTAATTCAGCACCGGAGCACTGGTCTGCCCGGAGGGGTAAGTAATGCTGGTGCGGCGGATGGTATTGCTGCCGGCTGAGCCAGGGGCGTAGCCATACTGTATCGTCCGCGTAACGCCGCCGGTGCCCGGGATGTCCTGAACTTGCGCCTCGGTGCTCAACTGACGCCAGCCGTTGTGGGCGAAATACACCGCATTCACCAGGTCCCCGGCAGCATCCTCACTGCCCGCCGCCACCACGAGCCCGCGGGCATCGTAGCCGGTGGTGAGCTTCTTTACGGTTTGATCCACGGTGGAGGAGCCCCAGGCAGTGACGGCGTCCGCCGTCTGCCGGCCGAGGGTGTCGTAAGTATAAGTGTGGACCAGCCCGGCCTGATCCTTCATGCTGGTGACCTGACTGGCAAGGTTGTAGGTGTAAGTGACCACATCCGAGCCGCCGGTGCTGTCCGGGTAGGTCTTGGTGGCCACGAGCAGGTTGCTGTGCAGAGCCGAGCCGCCCGCAATGGTGACGCCGTAGGTCCAGAGGGTTTCCTGGTATTCCATACCGGACGCCGTATTATTCCGGGCGATGAGTTTGGTGAGATTCCCGTCTGCGTTGTACTCGTAAGCCGTCTTGCGGTCGATGGCTGGAAGGGTGCGCCCGGGGACGCGGCCCGCCAATTCTTCAATGAGCCGCCCGGCAGCGTCCCACGTGCGGGTGGTGACCGCCTGCATGGGATCGGTGGTCTGGAAGGGTTCACCCTTCGGATTGTAGGCCGTGAGGGTCACGAGCACGTCATCCGTGCAGGCAGGGATGAGGTCCGGACGGTGCCACGGAGTGGTGGACAGACCATTGGTGCCAAAGTCCGCGGTGGCCATGGTGCGCCCAAGGGCATCCGGGTAACTGGCGGCGCAGCTCACCCGCGCCTGCGGCTGAGCGGCCCCATGATCCTTGAGCGGCCCGTTGCCCGTGGCGTTGTCATAGCGCTGCTTGCGCCGCGTGTAGCACACATTGCCGGCATCGTCATAATCTGTGAACTGCTCCTCCATAACGATGGACGAGGCGATGACCGGCATTCCGCTGCTCCAGCCGGGCTGGTAAGCCGTGTAAGCCGTGGTGACGCGGCCCACAGCATCGTAAACCAGGCTTTGGAATGCCTGGCTGCCTGCGGGCCACTGCACGAGCACGCGACCTGAGGGGTCGTACCATGTGTTGCTGACAAGATTATTGCCCACGGCACCGGTAGTGGGGTTCACTTCATAGCGGATGGTCTGCCAGGGCCGCCCGAGGGTATCGAAATTTGTGGCGGAGTAGTCCTGGAGGTGCGCCGGCGCGACACTGGTGTGGTATTGTTTTACCGCGGTGACGAGACTGCGGTTATCCCAGGTATTCTGCGTAAGGAGCGTGACCGGTGTGGAGGAGCCGGCGAGCACGACGGAAACCGAGGCGGTCTCCTGCCGCTGGCGCCAGTCATAAGTCAGGGTGGTGACCCGGTCATTCCCGGCCGTGCCATCCACAATCACCGTGACCTGCGTGAGCAAGCCATCCCCTTGGAGCACGGAATGGGCGTCATACTGATTCTTCGCCGTTATTTGCATGTTGCCCGCGGCGGTGCCGGTCAGTTCCTCCAGGACCCACCCCATGGCATTGAACTTCTGCTGCCGGATGGTGCCGCCCGGTGTGGTGACCCGGTCCACCCGGCCGCCGGTATCGTAAGCATAGGAAGTGAGAGCGTAATCAGTGTCTTTGGCACCTTCGCCTGAGTCTGGAATCTGATGGTAGAGGCGCTCCGCGAGGAGGCGGCCGCCCTTGCTGAAGTGCCGGGACTGCCAGCGCACCCAGGCGGACTGCGGCCAGGCATCATCAGGCTGCGGCAGTCGCACCAGTTCCCATGGCGACACGGTGGTGGCGGAGAACGACGTGCCGTCGGGACTGTCGGGCAGGACGAACCCGTGCTCCACGGTGACCGGCCCCACACAGTGGAACGTATCATGCTCCGCCGTGGCTCCCGGAATGACATAGCCGGGGAAGGAGATGCGCTGCTCCTCAGGGTCGCGGTAGTAAGTCCACTGGGCAGTGCGGACATTGGTGACCATGCCCGCAAGGTCCACGGGATGCACGGGGCCTTTTTCCAGCACGGTGCGGCCCTGGTAATCAAGCACGTAGTCGGTGATGAGGTTCAGGCCCGCGGTGTCCACCGCCTTTTGTTTGAGGCCGCCGGTCGCCGGATCATAGACGAAGGCTGTGTGCATTCCCGTCTGATCCGTCCGGCCAGTGAGGAAACCATTGGCATCGAAGGTCTCGACGATGGTGTAAGTGAGGCCGGTGCCATTCTGCGCGGTGGACACAACCGGCTCCGTCGTGGTGCGGGTGGCCATCTGGTAACTGGTTAGCCAGGTGTAAGCAAAAGAGGTGACCGCCGTCTCCGTGCCGGTTTCGTTGAGGAAAGCGGTCAGCGTGGCCGGCACCCAAATGGACGGGGCCCCGGCAACAGCGTGCTGCACATACGTGCGCCGGCGCTGGAGGACCGGCGTGCCGGAGCTGCCCTGCTGCACCCATTCATCCGCATAGCCACCGCCCTGATTATCCGCATAGCTGAAACCGCGAATGAGGCCTGCATCCGTGTGGAGAGTAATCAGAGTGGCGCTGGTTGGATTCACCGAAGCAATGGCCGCGGCGGAAATATCCTGGATGATGCGTCCCTTCTCATCAAACTGCTGGCAAACGGGATAGAATGTTTCCGGAGCGTTCGTCACGGGATTCACTGCCTCCACGCGGCGCAGGAGCACGCCGCCGCTGCGGTTGAAGAAAATGGTCTCTACGGAGCTGTCCGGATGCTTAATGACTGTGCGGTTGGTGCATTCATTGGGTGATCCGCCGCCGTAGCCTGTGATTTCGTAATCCAGCTCCCACGCGAGAGCCCCGCCCTGCGTGGCAAGGGTGAAGAGCCGGCTGTTGCTGTCGTAGCTGAAGGCCGTCCCCGCGTACTCCACCACCTGGAGATCCGGGGCCGTCGCCGGGTCCAGTCCAGCGCTGGCCATGCGGTGCAGCGCATCGTCATCCAGGATAAACTGGAGGAGCCCGGTATTGCCGTCATAATAACGATAAAAGACCGCATGCGTCTCCAGCCAGGCCTGACCACGCTTTTCCTGCGTCTCCACTTGCCGGAGCAGCCCTGAAGACCAGTAGGTGAAGGCCTGCCGTCGCACTTCCGCCCCGTTGAGCCGCTGCGTGATGAAAGAGACCCTGCCTCCCGAATACTCGTAGCCGAACTCCACCGACTGGCCGCCGCCGCTGCCATTCACGGATGTCAGCTGAGTGCCCGAATACTGCACAGTCAGTGCCTGCCCGCCAGCCCCGGTGATCGCCGTGATGCGCCCGTCCACCGCAAAGGTTTTCCGGCTCCCGTCCGGCAGCGTCATGATGTATTCACTGCCGGACTTTACGATGACGCTGCGTACATAGTGCGTGCCTCTCCATTGATTTGGCGCGCCGGAGGGAACGAAGACTTCCATCTGATTCGGACCCGGCTGATAGTAAATTTCATCTCCGGAACCCGGAAACGTCAGGCCTGCCAAATCGTGGCTCTGCCAGCCCTGCCCCATATCGGGGCCCGTGGCAGCCCCCCCGGAGCCATTGTTCCCATAGGAAGCCTCCGTGCTGAAGGGGACACCCATGAAATTTCCGGAAATCCCCTCGAACGACGGGCTGATAGTGCCATCGAAAGCGCGATTGCAGCCATCCAGAGTGGCTTTGTCGCCGCCCTGGCCGTCATAACAGTCACAGCAGCAGCAGCAAAGCGGGGAGGTTCCGTCAGGTAGAGAACTGGAAGATGAAGACATACAGGGAACAGGGTCTATGGTTCAGTTGATGGAAGCACGGGAAATCTCCCGCGGGAATTATTCGGATATTTAGCCTATTTCACCATGTGACACAAGCACTCTTTTATTTGTTCAAAATAAAAGACGCATCAAAGATGAAAATCAAGCCAGGCACCGGTTCGGCTCGATGCGGCGGGCAGAAAGCCGAACCGGTAAGCGGAGTGCTCTACCTGCCGTGTTCCGCCTTCAAGTGGGCACTGAGAATGTCTGCGCCGAAGTCACCGTTGAAGTCGCGCCAGACGGCGTGCGGGTGGTTGGCGTTGTTCTGCGTGTTGTCGTATTCAAAAAGGAAATCCGGGCTCTGCACGCGGTAGTATTTCCCCTGCCCCGGCTCGGTGCCGCCCATCCAGGCAAACGTGAGCTTTTCCCAGCCGGCTTCGCTCAGGCGTGTCGCGACCGGGATCGCAAGATCGGGCCGGAAGCGGCCGATGTATTCCTCGATCACCTTCCACAGCATCTGCCGCTGGCTGTCATCCAGCTTCGAGGACGCAATCCCCTCCGGCGCAAGGCGCTCAGCTTTCGGCTTTTCGGCGCTGAGAATATCGGCCGGTGCAGCACCGGGCAAAATCGCTTCTTTCTTCTGCTCATCGGTGAGCGACTTCACGAGCGCGACGGCGAGATCCTCCTCCTCGGCGAGCATGCGCAGTCCCTTACGCGGCCCCTCCTTCACTTCGCCGGGATTCGTGCCCATGAAAGTGGGTGTCAGGCTCACCAGTTTGCCGCCGGCGATCGTCACGCTGGTGGAGAAGTGATGCCCTTCAAAGCGCCAGGCCCACGAACCGGTCTCGCTGGGCTCGCCAAAAATGAGCACGTGATACTTCTCCGGGTTCCGCTTGGCAGCCTGGTTTTCCAGCTCCCACAGGATGCGCTCCTGACTCATGATGGTGAGCGCTTTGGCCGTGCCTTCATTGCTCATGGCCGAGTTGAGCAGCGCGATGGCGAGGTAATCCTGATCCGGCCGCAGCGACTGCAGAGTGATGCCCTTGCGCTCCACCGGGGTGAATTTCCAGTTCTGGCGCTCAGCGTCCTCCAGTTTGAAAACCGCCTGCGCCTTCTGGTCGGCGTCGAGACTGGCGAGGAAATTTTTCGCCGCCGCCGTCATGTCCGCCACTGCTTTGGAAGGCTTGTGCTGAACGGCCGCTGCGGGCTTTTCCGCACGCAGCATGAGAACCGGGAACGCAGCCGCAGCCGCGGTGAAGAGAAGGATGGATGAGCGCATAGATGATGCCCCCTACCTGCCCCGCGGCAGTCGCATTGCGCAAGGAATTTCCCCACCCGGACAAACGGATGTCCGCCGGGCTCAGTGCAGCAGCCAGAAGAAGGTAATGGATACCGCCGTGGGAAACAGCGCGCCCAGCAGCAGACCCAGCGGGCTGATGCCCTCGCCCTGGAAGGCCTTCGCCGTCTGGAGAATGCCCACGCCGGCAGGATTCGGCGCATTCGCGATCACCGTCAGACCGCCGCCAGTCACGGCACCGGCCACGAGGGCGTACTTCAATTCATCACTGATGCCCTCCACCAGCGAGCCCAGATAGGTCAGCGCCGCATTGTCCGTGATGGCCGTCAGTCCGGTCGCGCCATAGAAGAGACTGGAGCCGTCCAGGCTCGTGATGAGCGGCTTGAGCCACCAGGCCTGAAGCGAACCGAGCACCACAAGGCCGGCGAGGAAGAATCCGACGAGCAATCCTTCGCGCAGCTTCAGATTGTCCTGGTATTCCCGCGTGGCCGTCACGAGGCCGAGGAACAGCATGAAAACGCCAAAGAACACATCCGGGTAATGCGCGAACGCCACCACCAGGGCGAGGAAAATCAAATGCAGCACCGTGAGCAGCGGCGGAATGGCGCCGGACTTCGACGGCTCCACTTTCACTGCCAGCAACTCTTTGCGGAAGATCGCAGACACCACGAGCGTCGAGACAGCGCAACTCGCCGCCGCGCGCCAGCCGAAGTGCTCCAGCATAAACAGCGTGTTCCACTCCCACTTCGCCGCCACCATCAGCACCGGCGGCGCCGCAAAGTGCGTCAGCGTCCCGCCGATGGAGACATTCACAAATAGCAGACCGAGCGTGGCATAGGCCAGCTTGGTGCTGATGCCCTGGTCAAAATAGCGCCGCTTCAGCACCAGCGCGAGCAGGGTCATGGCCGCGGGCTCAGTGATGAAGGAACCCAGCAGCGGACCAACACACAGCGCCGCCATGTAGAACGCCAGACTCTCCTTTACTGGAATGAGCCGCGCGAGCGCACTGAGTATCTGCTCCGCCAGCCGCACTACGGGCCGCGTTGCCGCCACCACCATCACCACAAAGACAAACTTCGGCTCCGTGAAGTTCAGATTCTCCACATGCATCACCGCATCGTGAATCGACCCCTTCATTGCCGCCAGTCCGGCAAACAGCGCCGCCGCCCACAAACCAAACACGACCTCCGTCTCCGCGAGAAAGTGCAGCAGGTTCTCCTTTACTGAGCCCGACGGATACCGGTGCGCCAGCTGCGCGAACCGCTTCACCATAAAGGTATGCAGCACCGCGAGGGCGAAGAGGACGGTGGCCAGGATTTCGATAGCAGTCGGATTCATAGGAGGAAAGATTGGCAGGACTCTTTAGGTGACTGGCCTGACAACACAAGCGCGCCCCGGCTTTACGGTTGTTCCCAAAAGTACCCCCTGTCACCTACTTTCAGGACACCATGAACACGACGCCTGAGACATCACCGGGTCCTGCACCCCTCCACTCACAGGCACCGGACGCGGTCTGTATCGCACTGGCTGTCGATCCCGCATCGGGTCTACCCACCGCCGAAGTGCAGCAGCGGGTCGCCGTCCATGGTCCCAACACCCTGCCGGAAAGCCCGCCGCGCCCGCTCTGGAAGGTCTTCCTCCGCCAGTTCGCCAGTCCGCTGATTTACATTCTCCTCGCCGCGGCGGCTGCTGCCTTTCCGCTCGGGCACTACAATGACGCCTGGGTCATCCTCACCGTTGTCGTCCTCAATGCGCTGCTCGGCGCCTTTCAGGAAGGCCGTGCCGAGCGCTCCATGGCCGCGCTCCGCCGCATTGCTGCGCTGAAAGTCCGCGTGCTGCGCGACGGCACCGGCCACACCATCGACGCCGCCGCACTCGTTCCTGGCGATATCCTGCTGCTCAACGCCGGCGATGCCGTGCCCGCCGATGCCCGGCTCCTGGAAGCCGCCGCGCTCGAATGCGCCGAGGCCGCCCTCACCGGCGAATCGCTGCCCGTTCCCAAAGACCCGGCCCCCTGTCCTGCCGCCGTGCCCCTCGCTGAGCGCCACTGCATGATTTACTCCGGCACCTACATCGCCGCCGGCCGCGCGAAAGCCGTCGTCACCAGCACCGGCCTCGACACAGAAGTCGGGAAAATCGCGCAGCTCACCCAGTCCGCAGAAGAACCGCGCACGCCGCTGGAGCAGCGCCTTGCCCGGCTCGGACGCCTCCTTGTTTACGCATCACTCGGGCTCTTCGCTCTCGTCCTTGCCGCCGGGCTGATCCGCCAATTCGCCGCCGGGGAAATCCTCATGGTTGCCATCAGTCAGATGGTCTCCGTGGTGCCTGAGGGCCTGCCCGTGGCCCTCACCATCGCGCTCGCCGTGGGCATGCAGCGCATGGCGGCACACGGCGCGGTCATCCGGCGCCTCTCGGCCGTGGAGACACTCGGCTCCACCACGGTCATCTGCACGGACAAGACCGGCACCCTGACAAAGAACGAGATGACCGTCACCCGCGCCTGGCTGCCGGGGGAAGGCGGCGGATTTCTCGATGTCACCGGCGCCGGCTATGCTCCGGAAGGCACCGTGCTCCATGGCGGCGCGGAACTCACCACCGCTTCCAGCACGGCCCTGCGGCGCTTTGCCGAAGCCGCCGCGCTCTGCAATGACGCGCAACTCGTCCCGCCCGACCGGCAGGACCCGCGCTGGCGCATTCTCGGCGATGCCACGGAGGCCGCGCTCCTCACCTTCGCCTTCAAAGCCGGCACCGATCCCACCGTCCTCCACCACAGCCAGCCGCGCCTCGCCGAGATCCCCTTCGATGCCGCCGCACGCATGATGGCCACGCAGCACGGCACCGGCGAAAGCGCCCGCGTGTGCCTCAAGGGCGCGCCGGAAGCCATCCTGCCGCTCTGCGCATTCATCAGTCAGGACGGCCGCGCCGTGCCGCTGGAGGAATCCGTCCGCGCCGCCGTCACCGCAGCCGCCGCCACCTTCGCCGGCGAAGCCCTCCGCGTTCTCGCCATCGCCGAAGTCCCCGCCGCCACCATCGACCCCGCGCAGGGATTCGCCGCCTTCCACGGCCGCGCCGTGCTGCTCGGCCTCGCCGGGCAGATGGACCCGCCGCGAGATGAAGCCCGCGAAGCCGTCGCCCGCTGCCACGCAGCCGGCATCCGCACCATTATGGTCACCGGCGACCACAAAGCCACCGGCCTCGCCGTCGCCCAGTCCCTCGGCATCGCCCGTGAAGGCGACCGCGCCGTGGACGGCGTGGAACTGGAAGCCATGCCCGAGCAGGACCTGCGGCACGACAGCGCGCGCATCGCCGTCTTTGCCCGCGTCCATCCCGCGCAGAAACTCCGCATCGTCGAAGCCCTCCAGTCCCGCGGCCACGTCGTCGCCATGACCGGCGACGGCGTGAACGACGCCCCCGCTCTCGCCCGCGCCGATGTCGGCGTCGCCATGGGCCTCACCGGCACCGAAGTCGCCAAGAGCGCCGCCAAAGTCGTCATCAGCAACGACAACTTCGCCACCCTCACCGCCGCCGTCGAGCAGGGCCGCCTCGTTTACCGCAACCTCAAGAAGCTCCTCCTCTTCCTCTTCGTCACCAGCATTGATGAAGTCGCCATCCTCCTCATCGCCCTGCTCGCCGGGCTCCCCCTGCCCCTCGCCGCCGTGCAGATCCTCTGGGTGAACCTCGTCACCGAGGGCGTCCTCACTGTGAACCTCGTGCTCGAAGGCCTCGAAGGCGACGAAATGCGCCGCCCGCCCGTGCCCCGGCACGATCCCCTCATCGGCCGCGCCCTCATGGGCCGCATGGCCGTCATGGCCGGCACCTCCATCGTCTGCATCATGGGCATGTATCTGTGGAATGTCGCGCGCGGCGCCCCCCAGGCCCTCACCCAGACCGAGACCTTCACCACCCTCGCCGTCTGCCAGTGGTTCAACGTCCTCAACTGCCGCACCTCCCCCGGCTCCGCCTTCGATCGCCGCGCCCTCCTCAACCGCTGGCTCATCGGCGGCCTCCTCGCCGGCAACCTCCTCCAGCTCCTCGTTGTCTATGCGCCCTTCATGAACCGCATCTTCCACACCACCCCCATCCCCTTCGCCGACTTCCTCCTCATCGGAGCCGTCGCCAGCATCGTCCTCTGGGCCGAAGAACTCCGCAAATGGCACGAACGCCGCCGCATCCGCTCAGCCAAGGTGGTGTCTTATAACAGAATTCAGCGCATCCAGTCGACCACCGGGGCGAACTGAACCAGCGAGAGGAAATGCAGCGCGAGCTTGTCGCGGCGCGTGCAGGTGCAGGCCCGGCGTTTGAGCCTGCGGAAAAAATCCTCCACTCGATATCGAATGCGATAAAACCGTTTTGAA
>Ga0315905_10001868_pt1 | contig 22364 bp, 23 predicted proteins | sample LakEriMetagenome_5_FD_203522 | JGI IMG/M metagenome (GOLD analysis project Ga0315905, IMG submission 203522) | Freshwater fungal communities from buoy surface, Lake Erie, Ohio, United States - Buoy 4 MA121 | ecosystem: Environmental > Aquatic > Freshwater > Lake | place: USA: Lake Erie, Ohio...
GGCCTTCTTGAGGTCTTTAAGCGCGTTGGCTTCGGCCTTAGACATACCTTCACCACGGTAGCCCTTATCAATCAAGGCATCAATACCGCGTTTGATGTAGTCAAGCGTGCGGACATCAGGGATCTTGCCGACCGTAGTCAGGTTGCCGTCTTTGTCTACACCGTAGATGTCTTGCAGCTTAAAGCGGCTAGCGTCTTCTCCACGCAGTTCTGCTGCACGAGCCTCTTTGCCAGAAATTGCTTGAGCTTCCTTGAATGCTTTCTTAAAGGTATCATCCTCCAAGACCTTCAGAATGCGTGTATCGTCTACGGAGCCATGAGCATAGGCTGTGTTGTAGAGATTGTTCGCATTGGCACGAAGCTTGCCCACCAAGGTATCTTCTTGCGCGACGTAGTCTACGTTCTTGCCGATGTCTTTTAGGGCACGTCCTGCGGCAGCTTCACGACCACCTTCCAGGCGTTCCTCTAAGCCAGTGCCAAGAATCTTGCGACCTGGTCCTGGACGCGTTACCACGGCTTCGCCAAGGCTTGACAAAGACGGACTTGCATCCATGATGGTGGACTTGACACCAAGGTTGATGTCCTTGTTTAGTTTGTCAGACAGTCCTTTGGCATCCATCTCGTCACGAGCCATGGCCTCAAGGACCTTGTTAGTAGCGCGCTGCTCAACTGCACCAGGAGAAGGTTTAATGGCATTCTTGACGGCGCGAATTCCTTTGCCGCCCATCTCAATGCTCTTAGCCACTGTTGGGCCAAGGACCAAGCCTGTTGCGCCACCTGAAAATGCGCCGCTAGTTCGGTTGCCCTCGGTCTCGGAACCAGCTCCCGCAATTGTGCCAGTCACGGCTCCTGAACCGGCTGCCTTAGCAGTTGTGCCAGTCATAAACTTAGGAAGTGCCGAGGCCAGGCGTTGTGCGGCCATGGCGGTACGAGTACCACCAAGCACGGCTCCTGGGGTGCCAGCTCCTGGGATCATGGCCATACCAATGGTTGGAACTAGGCCTGATACCAGTTCGGTGCCCAAGGCTGTAAAAGGATTTTTTTCCTGAAAGCGCTGGTAAGCTTCGCGTTCTTCTTTGACCACGTCTTCGTAGGGGCGTCCTTCCATCTTGGCACGAACCTTGGCAATTGCCTCGTCGCCAAAACCAAGACCTAGGCCCTGGCCCACGGCGCGCCCCATGTTTGCAAAGGACATCTCGCCGCCATTAGCCATGTGTACAGGACCACCGTCGGCGTATCCGACCAGGCCGCCATCTGCATTTGCTTCAGGTGTGATCTTGCCGTAAGCACCCTTGCGGATCTTGTCCATCTTCTCTTGGCTAGTCTTCATGCGGCGGGCAGCCGCCTGCATAGCCCTATCCCAGATTTTCTCGCGTTCTCCAGGGCTCATGTTGATAGAGCCTTGAATGTCAAGCAAGATCTTACGTTCGCCTTCGGTTGGAGCGCCACCAAAGATAGCTTTTAACTGATCTAGGCCGTTTGACAGGACCAAGTTCTCGATCTCTGTGGTTGCGGTAACGCCTTCTGATTCGCTAACGCCTGGGATATTACGAGCGATGGTACGACGCGCTCCTGCTCCAAAACCAGAATACGCCTTATTGTTTAATTCCTTGGCTTTGCTCAAGTTCAAGAGGACTGATTTGCTGGCATTGACAATGTCTTCGGCCTCAAACAATTCCTTTTGCTCTTGGGCACTCAGGTTCATGCCCTTACCTTCGCCTGTCAGCGCTTTTACGCGGGCAATGTACTCAGGTGTTCCTGGAGTCAAGCCTTCATCTTTGGCAATCCTACCGGCAGGTGATTGAGGCTTATCAGCATCGCGATCAGCCTTGGCTTCAGGAGCTATGTAGTTGAGCTTGTTCAGTCGCTGTCTTAAGATTGCCTTAGAAGAAGCTGGTGTATTTGGATCATTGATCTTGTCAATGAGTTTTTCAACCTCAGTGGCTTTAGGTGCTGATGATGGCCTGGTGGTCAAGTAAGTGATGCGGGCCTGAGCGTTGTCCTTGGCTTTCTGATTGGCCCTAGGATCATCGATGATCTCCTGCATCTTCTCAATCTCGGTCAGGCGATCCTTTGGAATCGATCTAGCTAAAGTAGATAAAGCGCCCACTTGGGTCTTGTACTGTTCACCCTTGACGTCAGAAGCTGCCAAGTCATACTTGAGTGTCAGATCTTCTAGTTCCTGCTTAGTCTTGCGCTGTGAAGCTAGGCTTTCAGCAGTCGCTTCAGCAACATTGCCGAGCGTCTCACCAAAGCCCCCCGTCTTAGTTGGCTTGCCAAAAGCAGCCGCAAGACGAAACGCCATCTCTGCCGAGTCTGGACCAGCAGACCTAGCCATGATCCGCTCACGTGCCTTATCCAGCAAAGCCTGCTTGTCAGTCGCCGATTTTTCACTGTTTTGAAGATATTTTGTGAGCAGGGTTTGAAGCTGCCCGGTGTAAGGATTGGCCGCGCCCCTTGACGAGGTATAGCCCGTCGAAGAGACGACTTGGCTGCCAGCACTTCCTTGTTCGTCTGCCGTGTCCAGATCGTTGTCTGCGTCGTCTTCGAATGCCATGTTGTATCCTTATTTTCCGCCAAACATCTTGCTGAGACCATAACCAGTTGCAACAGTTTGACCAAACTGGGCCAATGGCGAAGGTTGGTAGACGCTGGCAGGACCGCTTGATTCGGTGGTAGTTGATGTTGGTACTTGCAAACCCCTGATGGCTGCATTCAAATAGGCCGTGTTGCCACGTCCATAGTCGCGCTGGTTCAAGAAGTCTTGGTAAGCCTGATCCAAAGAACGCTGAGCTTGTTGCTGTTGTGTGGCACCAGCTGCCTCCAAAGCTGCAATGTTCTGCACGCCCATCTGTTGGGTCTGTTGACCAAGAGCCCCAAGGGCCTGACCGGACTGCAGCATACGAGTAAAGTCTTGATTAGACAAGGCACCGACCTGCTGACCGGCTTGCAAGTTTTGGGCTCCCGCCTGACCAGCCAGTTGTCCTTGCATCTGACCAAGGGCTCCGATTTGAGCGCCTGCTTGACCGTATCTTGCAAGGTCTGCACCTTCAAGACCAGCTTGTGCTTGGCCCATAGCTGCTTGCTGTTGGGCACCAGCCAACATGCGCTGATAGTCTGCGGCATTTAAACCGGCCGTAGTTTGACCAAGAGCCTGTTGCTGTTGAGCGGCTTGCAGTTGGCGACCGCGATCTGCTTGCAGCAATTGGCCAGCTTGTCCGTAGCCTTGTTGAAGGGCGGCAGATTGTTGGGCCAGGGTAGATTCTTGGGTATCACGCAAAGCGCGTCCAATAGCTTCACCACTGCGGCTACCGCCAAAAGTACCGGCCTGAATGGCACGGTCTTGAATGTTAGGGAGCAAGTTTTCACGAAGGTTGCGGGCACCAAGCTCACCGATACGATTGACCACTTGGTCAGTGTATGGGTTCATGTAGTCTTGAATATTGCCAAGACCAGTTTGAGCTCCTTGCTGCGACAGGTCAGAAGCTTGCTGAAGGTATGGGGTTGCCAGACCAGCAGCTGCTTGAGTTCCCTGGCTAGTCAGTTGACCTGCCTGTTGAAAATATGGTTGGGCCAAGGCACTGGTATCTCCAACTTGCTGACGCAAGAGGCCTGCTGACTCGCCTAGCATTGGCTGGGCTGTCGCGTATGGGTTGTAGCCTAGAGCCGTGTCGATATACGGTTGAGCCGCTCCCAACGTGCTGCCAGTTGATCCTTGAATGTTCTGCTGCGCCAGGTTCATGAATGGAGAGTACTGGCTCTCAAGATTTGTTGCCTTGTTGTAGGCAGCTTCTTGTGCCGGATCAAGACCAGCTATTCGTTGCTGACCATAAGCTTGATAAGGCTCGGCAGCAATGGCGTTTGCCCTGCTGATTAAGCCCTGCGTATAGTCGTTGTACCAAGCAGGAACGTTGGTCGTGGTCTCGCCATAAGTCGTGACCGACGGCGGAGGACTGCCCTGAAACAGGAAGTCGGTGAACGCCATATTAGGCTCCTCTCAAGTATGACAACGGACTCTTAGCATCCGGGCTGATTTTGCCGCGTGACAAGGCTTGTCCTTTTTGCTTGCGCAAATTAGAGCGCATCTGGTCAAGTTGCTGGGCTCCTGCCTTAGAGGATCCATTTCCAAGCATTGCTACGGTCTCGGCGTCCATCACATATTCGCCGTCAGACAAGACAGCGTTTACGTCGTCTGAACGACCGTCTGCGCCTCCACCAATCTTCATGCTGTGCACTTGGCTAAGACCTCCCATAGCTTTTGCCTGAGGTGGGTTGCCATATTGGTAGTAGGCCATCTTGGGGTCACGAGGACGCTGAGGCATTTGAGGACGCTGCGATTGTTGTGGAGGCATGCCTTGTTGGAGACCCCCTTGAGGACCACCTTGAGGCTGCATCATTGGAGGGCGTCCGCCTTGAGGAGGCATTGGACGACCGGTCTGAGGACCACCCATACCAGCAGGCCGCTGTTGGGCCATGGCCTGCATCATCTGGGCTCTGCGGGGATCCATCATCTGACCGCCTTGAGCAAAGTGCTTCATCTGAATCAAGCCCCCCATTTTTGCAGCTGTTGGGGCAGCAATTGGAATCGGCACAAAGCGTTCATTTGCAAAGAAGTTTTGTTCACCGCCTTGTTGGCCATACTTTGTCAAGTCGCCTTGGTAGTTCTGACGGTCTCGCAAGTAAGCGTACAAATCAAGACCCTTGTCAAAGCTCTTGTCACGAGTCTTGCCACTAGTTGGCTTTGGAGGCTCTGGCTTATCTCTAGGATTTAACAGCTGGTCTGCAGCTACCACACCGGCAGCCGTATACCAAGGGTTCTCTTTGGCGTAGGCCCAAGCGTCTTTACCAAGGTCCTTAGCTGCCCCTGTAAGGTCACCGCTTGTGAACTTGTCAAAGGTGCCCATCTCTCCAATGTTTTCATTGCCATAGGAGATGTTGGGCTGATTAGGAGTTACGCCGCTTGCACTAAGCGTACCGCCTTGAGAGGGCTGTCCGTATATTTTGCCGTCTACTTGGTTTTGCCAAGAAGAATTTGCTCCTGCAAAATTACCTTCGTAAGGACCCATTTTAAATGCATCCATGCCTTGAACCGGGGCAGTCACCCCTTGAGCTCCACCCATCCTGCTTAGGTAAGGCGAATCTGTTACTTGCATGCCAGGACCTGAAGTTACGTTAGGAGATCCTGACAAGCTGAAGTTAGGTTCGCCGTAGATGTCAAAAGAATTTGCAGGCGTAAATGGATTGGCTTGAAGTCCTGGTCCTTGTGGCAAACCGGTGGTTAAGTCAACCTTGGGCACCGAGTAGTCCATTGACAATGGAGAAGAAGGAGAGATTGTCTCCCCTGGAAGTGTTATCTTCTTCGGTGTTACGCCTCTTAATGGGCTGTCTTGTACTTGAATTTCAGGCGTTAACTCAGGGGCAGGTGCCGGCGCAGTCGATTCTAGAGGAGGAAGGTCAGTTGCTGTAGGAGTTGGGGAAAGATCAACTGGCGTTGACGAAGCCACGGGCTCTGTGAAATAAGAACCACTCTCCATTGGAGGTCCAACGAAGTTTTCTCCCATTCCAGGAGGAGCAGGAGGACCCATGGCACCTTCGCCCGCAGCACTTGGACCAAAGATGCCTTGAGCTGCGCCTGCCGTTAAGCCAGCTATTGTGCCGCCCTTGATTGCCTCGTCAAAGCTTTCGCCTTGAACTAAGCCTGCTGCCGTATTTCCAGCGGCAACAGCCAAGCCTGTACCAACTGCAGCACTTGTCCCAAAGTAAGAGGCGGCAACTGGTCCTAGATATACGGCGGCTGCAACACTTGCAATGGCCGTAAGCGGATCATCCAGGATGGGCTGAATTACATACTTGTCAAGCGCATTACCAACGTCAGAGAGTACGTTTCCAACACTTTCGACAACATCACCAGCGGCTTCAATAATGCCGCCACCGACGTCTTCAATAACCTCTGCTACTGCACCCATTATTGTGCTCCTTCACGTTTTTGTCCGAGTTGCACAGCAACTTGATACTGCCCATCAGCAAGCATAGAGACGTTATAGCCCATGCCTGGATTAGGAGGATTTTTCATGACTTGCCTAAAGATATTTAGGAGACTTTGATTGCTGAACTGAGTGACCAGTGTGTCAAAGCCTGACTTGTAGGCATCAACAACAAAGGCGTAGGCAGAAGCAAGAAAATTAGAGGCCGTATCCGCGTTTAGAGCTCTAAACATGCCCTTTCGAGGGTCCTTTGAAGAGGCATGTACAATGTAGATCGTATTACCGTAGCGATAAAATTTGCTGCCTGGCATTTGCACTTCCTTGACAAAAGAAGCGTAAACAAACTCCATTGGGTACTCGGACTTTGTGTCCTCAGCAGATACTTTAAGCAGTTCGCCAAGGTCTAACAATTGTTGTTTGCTATCTACAAGCGGCATAATAGATCCCCATGTTATTAAGTTTTGTTTCGGCGCCGTGAGTTTTAATCATTTTAATTTGTTCTAGGAAAACTTGGTTGTTTACGGCCCCATTTTTTGAGAAACTCAAGAAAGTCGCGAGGCGTTTCCCCAAACATTTCCTTGCTTTGTTCTTCTTCGACGTCGTAAATCTCACAAAGGTGAATGGCGCAAGTCAATATATCTAAGCTGTCTAAACCAGTATCATTGAGGCGCATGTCCATAGAATCAATAAAAGTCAGTTCGTTGTTAAACGGCTTGGCTTTTTTGGCCACTTCATTCAGCAGCTGAAGGAATTCTTGGTCTGTCATTAGTCTACCACTCCAACAAAACGTTGTGCCCACTCGCGCCAGTCGGTATAGAAAAATGGATCAGGAACATTCTTTTGGCTAAGTCCAGAGATTACGCAGAACTGTTGCCCCCACTCTTGCCATTTCGTTTCATCGTCCAGTCTTGAGAGTGCTCCGTAGGTTGACAGGTCCATTACGACCTGATCGGCCCAATCGCGCAAGCCCATTATAGCGGGTTGCGTGATCACGTGGAACCCTCTACAACGCCACCAAGCATAGAGCCATCGGCTTCACCAACGTGAGCAATGATCTGGCCCATCTGATAGTCACCGTTGATGGTGTTAGAGGTAAACTTAAATCGCAGTTCGCGCCGTTCTTCTTTGAACCAGACGATCTGCTCGTAAGGGGTAGCGGGCTCTGCATAGATTGTGCGCTCAGGTCCTTGAACTTCCAGCGCCTTGGCGTTGGCTCGTCCTGTCAGCTGAACAGTCATGTTTCCAGACTGCACAAAGTCAGGCTCAATGGCCTCAACCCGGATCCACTTGTTCTTAGATCCTCCTGAAGGAACCAGCATACTCATGTCAGCCGTCTCAAAGTAAGAAGGAACAGCCGTGATGAATTGGCCGTCAATCTCGTTGACGTCATGCTCGTGCTGCCAGACCTTATAGCCTTCCTCGGGGACAGTGACACGCTGGTCACCTGCTTCCGTGATCCTAAGATCACTTGCCTCGGTGATCCGGTTGTTTGACACAAAGGTGGAAGTTTCTAGACCGCACAGAAATGGGGCAGCATAAATAGGCGACCATTCGCCAGCCGTCCGTCCGCTGTTAGGCAGTACAGTGTCATACCAAGTATTTTCGCGAACGTTGTAGATGATGGCATGGGTGCATTCAGTTGCATCTCCGCGCGGATAGCACCACCAAATCTCACCATACCTAGGGACCTTGTAGGCCCACACACGTTGAGCAGCAGCCCTGTTTATACCGTCATAAAAGTAGTTGATGTTCAGGTTGTTAGGGATCTCTCGAACTACACCGTTAAACATCAGCATGCGGTCAGTACCTAACCAGTAATAGATGCCGTCGTATTCAATGACCGAATTGGCTGACAAGATGCTGGAATAAGGGCTGATCGTGTCAAACTGGAAGATCTCGGTGCCTCCTACAAAAGAAGCCCGTATGACTGCATCCGCACTCCAAAAGAGACCTGCTGGAGCGTTACCTGGACCGCCTCGAAGTGCCAAAGCCCTGACAATCTTTTGACCTGCTACGCGGGCATTGCCTGAACCTACGCCTGTCAAGTCTGTTGGGGCTCCTGCAACTGACCAGCCAACGACACCGTCATTGCCAAAATACATCAGGTAGGGGTGCAGGGCTACTACGCCTCCCGTGGCACTGACGCCAGCAGGAAATGTCGTGATCTCAGTCAGGCGATCTGTCCCGGTCATGCTGCCAATAAAAATCTGACCGCCCTCAGTGTTGCAAAGACATCCTGCATTTGGAGCTACTTGGGCAACAATCATGTTTGCAGCCGGTATGGACTGCGTGTCATAGATTACGTCAAACTGCCAGAGGTTGTCGTCGCTGACGTTGTAGGTCATCGGAGTGCGGTCAGTGATCAGGCTTGTGTTGCCGCTTGCGTCAATGGTAAAACGCTCAACAAAGCCAGAACTGCCAGAATGGAAATAAGTCAGGCCGTTCTCTGTGAACGTCTTAACTCCACGGCTGATCTCCGTCAAGTATCTGTTGATGACGGTATAACCTCCAACCTTACGAGGAAGGCCCCGTTGCCAACGGACCCATTGGCCGTCGACGTGGTAGTCGCCCTCGTACCTGGTACCATCGCGCTTGATGCCGGGCAGCGACTTCAGGATGACTGGGGTTGTTGCCATCAGTAGGTTCCGCCTTGAATCGGATCGAGTCCAATAGCTACTTGTGCAGCTGCCTGCGTTGCTGCAGTAAAGATTGCAATACCTGTCGAGGTTCCGCCTAGGTTGATCAATGCATTTCCTGCAGTAGTTGCCCCTGTACCGCCGTCAGAGATGCCGATAGGAACAGACACACCGCCTGTATCTGCTGCAACTACATTGGTGCCGTCAGAATATAAGATGGCCCGTGAACCTTGGTTGATAGCTATACCTGCGGCAATAGAGGTCTTAACAGTTAGCGTATAAGGGCCAGTCGTGCTGTTGGTCACCCAGTATTGCTGGACTGTTTGGGGCACAATAACGGTACGGTTGCCCGTCAAGACACCCGTAAAGTTGTAGGCGATGCGGTTTAACTCGCTGCCAGACAAGGTGTAGTTGCCTGTTCCTGCCACGCTAATCGACGTGTAGTCAAATGCAAAGACAGGCGATTGACCATATCCAAGCGTATAGAAATTGCTGCCGTCTGTAAAGATGATGGCAGAATCACCAGGCTGGAAACTTAGGGTAAGAGAGCCATTGATTGTCTGGGAGCCAGGAGGATCCACAACAAGAGCTCCTGTACCTTCATTGCGAAGTTGGATAAACCAGTTGTTGCCAAGTGTACCAGCTGCTGCAGAAGTAAGGGTGCCAGCTCCACCATTCCAGATAAATGTCTTGGCGCGATCATCGATGCCTGCTGTGTAGCTGGTTCCAAAGAATGTGACCGGCATGGCCAAAGACAAGAGGGACCCAATGGCAACCAAACCTGTTCCAGCCAAGGAAGCAGCATTTGCAGTTGATACGGCAGCCCCATACTGGAATGCAAGCCATGTGCCGCCAGCCGTAGTGTTGCTGGTCAGATAAATCTGCCAAACTTGGCCGGCAGTAGGAGCCGCAATTTGGGTGCCGGCGTTGTTCCTAATGATGAAGGAATTTGATCCAACGTTGTTGAACAGGATGGTCTGGCCTGTAGAAGCTTCCAAGGCGCTAGGCAGAGTCAGGCTCCAAGGACCTGAGGTGGCCGTGACATCCATGATGCCCGCAATTAAGTCAGTCGACGGTGCCGTCTCAAGGGCCCAGTCATACGTCGTGTTAGCAGTCAGGCTGACTGCGGCGTAGCTGATCTCTGCAGGAGAGATATTGCTGCCGCCAAAGATGTTGGTGTAGACGGTCATATTAGGCCTCGTTTCTTACTGCACCACGGTCAAGGACCTTGCTCATGTCTTCACCTTGCAGCGCTTGTGCTGCTGATGCGTACATGGTTTGCCAGACTGGGATGCGTTCGTCGTTCTTCAGGAATGGAGTAGCTTCCAACAAGGTAGCATAGAGCAACAAGTTTGGAGCATACTGGGTAAGCCAGTTGGTCTGAGTGTTCTCATCCAACAAGGCAGGCAATTCGTAGTATAGGATCTCGATTGGGTAAGCAGCATCTGGGGTAGGAACAATGAGCCAATTGGTATAGTTGTAGTCAGCATAAAAGACAGGCTCGTCAACTTGCGTCTCGTCAGGCCAATAGCTTCTGACGTATTCGTAGCTGCGGGTAAAGAGCTGCTGCCTGGTATCATTACCAGTCCCTGTTCCAATGTTCATCGAGATGGTATCGCGCCAGCGGTCTGGCTTTGCTAGGACAGCTACGCCAGCTTGCAAGGTCGTGACAACAGCCACCTGAAAGCCCTGAATCTTGAGGTCGCGGCTGATGCGGCGTTCGGCAAAATTGATCAGGCTAGGAATCTGTGCAAAGACAAGCGGGTCTGTGACCAATGAAGCGCCACGTTCCAGGTAGCTGCGGACGTCGTTCTGCAGCGACGTAAAGGTCATTGCTTGTGGCATTAGACGTTCCTCTCAAAGTGCGGGCAGTCCACCAGGCTCTTGAAATTGCCGCCCCAACGGTTTTTGGGGTACAAGCTTTCCCAATAGGCTCCTAATGGCGCCAAGATTGTTTTGTCCCAGATGATCTTACCGTCTTTGAAGAAGTTTAGGTCAATTGCGCAACGTTTTAAATGGATCGAGTCCATGGTCTTGCTGCGTCCGGTCTTGACGTAGATGGCTTGCTGTTCAGGGGTGCGCTGCAATTCTCCACCAGTCACCATGAAGCCTTGCTCCGTAGCGTACTGGATCAGCTTGCAGGCATCTAACAAGAATGCTGCTTGTTCTTGGCTTAGGCTCATTTGTCGCCCCCTTTGCGCATTTCCATGACCTTTTCAACAGTCCGGCCGCCAAAATACGCGGTCATCACTAACATGCCCCACTGTCCTAGCAAGTTGACATAAGCCTCTTGCACCTGAATGCCGGCGGCACTTAAGCCTGCAAAGATCAGGTAGGCCGTAAGGATATAAAGCAGGGTGCCTGGGCGAATGTTCTTAGACAACCAAGAATCGGAAGCCATGTCAGCTTGCCAACGTTTTGATACATTGTCTTCTTGATTGGCTTGGGCTTCCAACAAGACTTTCAATTCTTCTTGTTCAAGTTTTGCTTTTTCAATGCCAAGTTCCAGCAGCCGCTCTTCATGGTCATATTGCAGCTGACGTAGCTTAGACACATCTTCTGGTGTTGGATTGTCACTGATCTTGACGCCAAGCGCGTTTTCTACTACTTCCTTGCCCTTGGCTTGGATAGCAGACGATAAAAGACCCAGGCCATTTTGAGCCAAGGTCCCTAGTAAAGATGCAACTATTGGTATCATTTATCTTCCTTTTTAAAGGTTGTCTTCATACCTGCCCTATCTTCTAAGATAGCTATGTGCAGCCGATTGACTTGAATGTCATCGCGATTCTTTTGAATCTCTTTTTCAAGGTCTTGTCGCAGTTTTTCCCTTGCGAGTTCAGCTCCGGTATTGCTAGCTTGCTTGTTGTCTGAAGTCACAACCAGGCTGATCTTGCTGTTCAGGATCGTCACCTCGTGCGACAAGTTTGACAAAGCACTCATCAGATAGACGACACAGGAAAACAACAAAGGCAATAGGGCGAACGTGATCTTCTCAACCAGAGCACTCTTGGTTTCCATTGCCTGTATCTTTTCTTCGCTCATTTTTTATCCTTTTCTTCCAGGCTTTTTAAGACCTTTTCAATTCGAGCTTGATCCCGCTCAGCTTGTTTTTGTATCTTTAAGATGTCGAAATACATCATCGTCATGATTGGAAGCAGCAGGCAAAACAAGAGCATCAACAGGGCCACTGCAATTACGTATCCCGATTCAGGTGAATTGCGTACATCAGTGCCCAGACTTCCAGGATTACTAACAGGACCGCTCCAAGAATTAGTGCGTCGTGCTGCAACCTGTCGATCATTTTTTGTCGTTGCCATTTTCTCTTCCGTTCAGCTATCACCTCTTGTTTAATCTCTTCTTCATGCTTCTTAGCAAGCCTTGCAAATTCTTTCTCGTACCTTGACCAGACTGCGCCCAAGGCTGGGTCTGTGTGGTAGATCAAATATTCACGAAGCTCCACTGCCTGCCGCTCAAGTTCAATCTGGTTGAACACATTTTCAAGGGCTTGCGCCTTAAGCGATTTTTCCTTTGGCGGGTTTAACTCGTCGCGCTTTACTTCCTTTTTTACTTCCTCCTGCGCCTCAAAAAACTGCCCGATAAACCCTGAAATCTCCTTTGTTACTTTATAAAGATCTGACCCCGTGGCCTTTGCATCCTTGTAAAGCGCTATCCCTTGCTTGATGCCAGCAATTGCGGCAAGGGCAAGGGTGATCGGCTCAATTTACAGCCCCAAAAGCTTTTTGACAAACTCGGCGGCAACGCCAGGACCTAGCAGCACAACTAGTATGACGACATACAACAGGTACTCGACCCTAGTCATGCGCTTGGAACCCTCATCAAAGCGGGTCTGAATGACCTCGTACCGCTGCGCGCAAATTGCCTCGTGGACACTTAGGCGCTTATCGGTCTCGTTGGCTAAATCGTGAACCGCTTCCATGTCGTTTATTCCTGTACTGGTTGCTCAGGGGCAGCAGTCTGCGCTTGAGCTTCTTTTTGAATGGCGTCTACCAGCTGAAACACATCCGCATAGGGTCGTGTTCCAAGATACTGCAATATGCCGTTTACGAGGTTTGTTGAGAGTTTGATGTCGTTCATGCTAGCTCCAATGCTTTCCAAGATTGAGTTTCTTCATTCCAAGCGTACGGGCCGCCCTCTGTCGGCATAGCCACAGGAGCATCCCACAGGCAAGTGTCTTCATTAAGTAGCCAAGAGGCAAAGGGTTGTGGCGGTATAAACGCATCACGTTGCTCGTCATAGGTATACCCAATGCCAGCATAGTTTTTACGCAAAGGTCTGTTTTCTGGGTGTTGACCGCCATGCGTGTTGTATGAGGTTTGCACCCATCCGTGACCAAAGATGCCAGAGTCAATGACATCTTGTTCGGCAACGATGACCTGAACTACTAACCCGTTTTCTACTTTTGCAAAGTGCGACACTTGTTTCTCCTTAAAAAGTAATTGTTCCAGAAGCGGTGAATGTGTAGATGTAGTTACCGCCACTTGTTGTAAATGTTGGCGAACCAGTTGTTGATTTTGCGGGAGCAAAAGAAGTTGAGTAGGAAATAATCACAATACCAGAACCGCCATTGCCGCCATCATTAAGTCCAGTACCGTTACCGCCACCTCCACCACCCGTATTAGTTGTTCCAGCATATTTATTGGCATCTCTTGAGCCGTTTCCGCCGCCACCTGACCCGCCGCTTCCGGGTGTACTGCCCCCTGCTGTAGTAGCGCCTCCGCCCCCTCCACCAGCGTAAGTTACGCTAGAACCAGAAAGGCTTGAAGAGGAACCCGAACCACCATTTCCTCCGTTTTGTGCGCTAGGGGCGTTACTACCAGCACTACCTGCTCCGCCACCGCCACCGCCACCATTAGAACTACCATTACCGCCATTATTTCCTTGCCCGCCCGTGCCAGACCCACCAGAACCACTGGTATAACCGCCGCCACCGCCAGAGCCGCCAGTACCGCCAGTACCGCCAGTACCGCCGCCACCGCCACCAAGTGAAGTAATTGTAGAAAATACTGAATCACTTCCATTTGCGCCAGCGCCACCACCACCGCCAACAGTTGCTGTGTAAGTCGTGCCAGAGGCTACGGATAGCGTTCCAGTTCTAAAACCACCAGCGCCAGCGCCACCAATATAGCCGCCACCACCGCCAGCAACAACCAGATAACTGACCGATGAAGGTGGTTGACCAGACAAAGAACCGCTAGATGTAAACGTGTGAATTGTGTTGCCGCCAGAAGTAGTGACCGTTCCACCAGTAAACTTTTGCGGGGAGGTGTAAGAGATGATGACTACGCCAGAGCCGCCAGCAGCGCCAGAGCCGCCACCTGCATCACTAGAGCCACCAGCACCGCCCAAAACACCAGCGGCAGGATTTGGGCCATCTTGTGCGCCTCCACCGCCCCCACCTAGGTTTGCAGTTCCATTACTTCCAGCAGTTTTATTGGTTTGTGCGGCATTGCCACCACCACCCAAGCCACCAGTTCCGTTTGTGACGTTAGTTCCACTAGGCGAGAAGTTACCACCGCCACCACCGCCAGCGTAGTAAGTAGATGTTCCAGAAATTGATGAGGCTACGCCTACGCCACCATTACCACCGCCAGATGTAGTTCCGTTTGTTCCTACTGCGCCAGCACCACCGCCACCGCCACAACCTCGGTTGCCTGTAGTTACGCCTGTACCGCCAGCAAAGCCTTGACCAGATGTGCCTGTACCTGCGGGTTGGTCATATCCACCTCCGCCACCAGAACCGCCTGATTGACCAGCAGAAATTACAGTTCCAGATTGAGCGCCACCGCCTCCACCTCCCACAGCAGACGTAGCATACGCACTAAATAATGAATTAGTGCCGGGACTTCCATTTGCTGTGGTTGAATTGTTTGCGCCACCTGCGCCTCCAGCACCAACAGTAACAACATAGTTAGAGTTGGTATCAATGGTTAGACCAGAGCCTGATAACAGACCACCTGCACCTGCACCACCACCTGAACCACCACCTCCACCAGCAACAATCAGATAACTCGCTGTCAATGCTGACAAAGGAGATAGTGTTCCTGATGTGTTGAATGTGTGAATGAAGTTACCGCCTGATTGGGTAACAGTTCCACCACCAAATAATTGTGTTGCGCTTGTGTATGAAATGATGACTACGCCAGAACCGCCAGAGCCTCCGCCACCTGCGCCTCCGCCTCCGCCGCCACCTCCTAGGTTAGCAGTGCCAGCTGTTCCTGTTGAACTAGCGCCACCTCCACCACCAGAGCCGCCCGTGCCTTGGGTGCCAGAGCCGTCGCAACGACCGCCACCGCCACCGGCATAAGTAACTGATGTTCCTGTAATGCTTGATGCCGTACCAGCACCACCATTTCCACCCACACCTCCAGTTGCAGTTGCTCCAACCGCGCCAGCGCCTCCACCACCTCCTGCTGCCGAAATGTTTGCTCCATCAGTCGCAGAGCCAGCGCCACCTGCGCTACCCTGACCAGATGTTCCTGCGCCACCAGTTCCGCCACTTCCACTTCTTCGAGTACCACCGCCACCAGAGCCCCCACTTGAGCCGGCCGTGTTAGATGCAGAAGCGCCTCCACCACCTCCGACTGAGGCTGTCAACGAACCAAATTGAGAATTTGTTCCATTTGATCCATTGACTGAAGAAACTGCCCCGGCACCACCTGCGCCAACGGTGACCGTATATGAAAGAGTTGGGTTTAAAGAGGCTGTGCTTGTTAGATAACCGCCTGCACCACCGCCCCCGCCAACGTCATATCCCCCTCCACCCCCACCAGCAACCACAAGGTAACTAGCAGATACAGACGATAGTCCTGTCCACCCGAAAGCAGCTAATGCAGCAGCACCAATCTTGGATAAGCGAGGCATCTTTTGTCCTTATGCGAACTTGGTTACGGAAGCCAGGACTGTAAACGCGGCGCTGCCTGTCTTGATGATTACGTAGGTGTAACTATCAATTGAGCTTGCATTTCCGCTGGTAGGAGCAGTTCCCCCTTGCCACTTTGGAGTCACTGAGGAACCGTCTACTTGAACAGCAGAGTTGTAATAGGCAGTAGCACCATTGGTCACCAAGAAGGTAGCCGAGATAGATTCGCCAGTCTGCATCACAGTGTTAAGTGACGTACCGCTTGAGCCTCTGAAGTTGACTGTGAAGTTACCAGATGCGTTGGTCGTGTAGTACAGGACTGATTGGGTCGTGACATCGTAATTGATTGTGCCTGTTGCCGCAGTTGCAGAGATGGTGTTTACCTCGGCAATGTTTGGAGTCTTAAAGGCAGACTCAGATGAGGAGCCAGTCGTCTGTAGCAGTGAGGTGGGTGTGGTTGTCCCAACACCCACATTGCCAGCAAAGTAGTTATCGGCAGTACCACCCGCATAAAAGTTATAGCGATTTGTGCCGCTTCCTATGTTGGAATAGAAACCGTAGTTGTTGGTTGCACCTGTAAGGCCATTGTCTACATAAAAGCCATATTGGTTTGTTACAGTAGAGCCAACACCGAATGTTCCTTGGGCGGCTAAATAATGATACAGACTTGGCAACGTAAATGCCGTTGCTTGTGTAGCTGCGCCACTTCTAAAATATTGAGCATTGCTTGTTGCATCTGATTGAATAGTTCCAGTTGAAGCAATACCAACTGGCGCTGTTGAGCCAGTCATGTTTTTACTAACACGCAATGAATAGCCAGTAAGAGAAGTAGTGCCTACGCCTAAAGCGCCAGTCAAATAATTATCAGCAGTACCATTCATGTACAGGTTGTAAGTGTTTGCGGCGGAAGCAAGATTTCCGTAGAAGCCGTAGTTATTGGTTGCCGCAGACATGGTGCTGTCAGCAACAAAGCCATATTGACTTGTTACTGCACCAGTAAATGTTCCCGGATTTGCCCTGAAATGGCGCAGGGTTGGTATAGCGCCTGAAGTTGTAGGGCGAGATAAGAAAGTGTCAGTGCCACTTGAAGCCGCAGGAAAATCTCCACGGGCTGATACAACTTCTGAAATGTTTGAACTAACTGGATATGTTCCGCCAATTCCAAGTTTTTGGTAATTTGCGGTAGAAGCGCCAATGCCTACGTTACCAATGCTGTCAATCCTCATACGCTCAGTAGGCGTACTTGCACCATCAGCAGTGGTGCTAAAGACCAAGCGACCGGGCATATCACCTGTGCCGGGAGTTCCGTCTACTTCTGCAAGAATACTTGCCGCTTGAATTAAATCAGTTCCATCGGCCCCAAAAAAGAATAATGTACCAAGGTCATCACCAGACTGCACAATGGTGTTTGTGCCTACTGTTGCGCTCCTAGATTTTGATAAATATATGCCGTTTCCGGTCGCATTTGCTGAGTATCTTCCTGACCATATACTTCCGTAGTTTCCAGCACCTAGCTGCTGAAATGCTGGAGTTAAGGTATTGATTGTTTGCGCTGTGGTAATTCCGACAAGCAAATTTCCACTTGTGTCAATTGCAACGGGCGTTGAATCAGGATTGGTCGAGTCCTCAACAAGTAAGGCATTACCTGTACCAAGCTGAGTGATACGCAAAGCGGCATTGGTGTTGTCGGTTACTTCAACAATCGTGGCCTTGGAGTGCGTAAAAATTCCCGTTGTGTCAGCAATACTTGCCGAGGCTGTACCGTCCTTTGCCTTGATGTTGGTGACTTCGAGGTTGGTCGTGTCTACTGTGGTAGTGTCAATCGTACTTGGATTGGTACCAATCTCAACGACGTTGCCGCCACTGTCTTTGGTGTACAGACGCTTGGTTGCCGTGTTAACAGCAAGCTCAGCGCCTCCAGCTGCATTGGTCAGGTCACCGGCAACCGGAGCCCCTGCCGTGTCCTTTTTCTTAGTCAGAATTGTTGTCATGCGTAAGTTCCTCCAGAGATTGTACTAGTCCAGGTAGGTGAACCGGTACCACCTGAGATCAAAAAGTCGCCAGATGTACCGGCAGCGCTAAAGCCATAAGCTGTTCCAGTGCCGTAAGACACTGCTCCAGACGTTGGAGTTGTTGTGGCATTTGTACCACCATTTGCAATTGGCAGCGTGCCAGACGTGATCTGGCTTGCCGAGATGGCAATTGAAGTATTTGCTGCTAAGGTTAACTGACCCTGCGCGTTTACTGTAAATGTTGGCACTGATGACGCAGAACCGTAGGCAGCAGCCGCAACTGCCGTATTGGTGATGCTAAAAACCGTGCCAGTCAAGGTCAGGCCCGTGCCAGCAGTGTAAGTACCTGCTCCTGAGAACTGAACCCAAGTGACCGGGCTTGTACCAACAACCGTGACCGGATTGGTCTGCACCCAGCCCGTGTTGGCGTACAAGGTTCCGTTAGATACAAACGTAAAGTCACCGCTTGCCATCTCGGCAGCCGTGTCAAAGTCTGTTGCCCTGGTTAAGACAGTGCCGCCAGTTGCCCAGGTGTAGATGCCGTTGTTGGCAGTAGCAACTTCGTTCTTTACTACTACACGGTCGCCATTGAGCAGCGTATAACCGTCTAAAACAGTCAAGGCTACCGACAAGGTAAGAGTGGCTCCGACTCCAGCCGTACCGTTGTTGTATGTAACCGTGCCACCAGTGATTGAGGCAAGCGTCCCTGTTGTAGCTGCAGCGCAAGAGGCGTGAATGTGAAGACCTTCAGCCACCGCGTCAACATATTGCTTGGTTGCTAACTGCAGCGCAGATGTTGGGTCTTGAGTCACTGCAACCGAAGTAAGGCCCCCCAAGGTAAGGCTTGAAGCCCCCAAAGCAATTGCAGTTGTTCCAACAGTCAAGGACGAGTTAGTCAGGCTGGCATTTGCAATGTTGCTGAGTGTATTGCTGCTGCCGCTGATTGTCTTATTGGTCAGCGTGTCAGTTGTGGCTCGTCCGACTAAGGTGTCCGTGGACGTTGGAAGCGTCAGGGTTCCCGTGTTGGTAATGGTCGATATGACTGGAGCCGTCAACGTCTTATTGGTCAGGGTTTGAGAGCCCGTCAGGGTGGCAACAGTCGCGTCAATTGCAATGGTCACGGCAGTCGAGCCGTTGTAGCTTGTACCAGACAAGCCGGTGCCAATGGTCAAGGCAGCCGTCGACGTTGCCGTAACGGTTATTGATCCGCCCAAAGAAACAGGCGTACCGTTGATAGTCACAGCCGAATTGGTCAGGCTGGCATTTGCAATGTTACTGAACGTGTTGGTAGACCCGCTCATCGACTTACCGGTTAAGGTAGACGGAACGTCGTCGTTAACGAGCAAGCGAAAGCCAGTGGCTGCAGAAGGACCTGAAGCAGGACCGGCGTAGACAAAGTTAGCCGGCTGATCTGACACGATCAGGGCAGACCCCCATACCGGAGCTGAAACGCCTCCTGAGACCAAGACTTGGCCATTTGTACCCTGAACACTTTGCAAGAAGCCGTTGCTGCCGTCTGAATACCAAATTGCTCCAGCCGTAAGGCTGTTGACCTGCATGCCTGTGCCGCCTCGTGTCAATGGCAGCAAGCCGGTATATTCAGTCAGGTTTGCAAAGTTAAGGGCTGGATGGACGTGGTCACCTTGCGCTGCATTGTTTTGAGTGCCTGCTGCGGCAGTTCCCAAGGCATTTGGCGTGGTCGTTGAAAAGACCATTGATAGGGTCCGGTCGGCCTGTAAGTTACCGCCGCCAGTCAATCCTGTCCCGGCAATTATCTGCCTGGTATCAGGAACATACCCAGAGATGACTAGGGCTGTCGTAGAGACACTCGTGACTAGGCCCTTAGCATCTATTGTGATTACCGGAATAAGCGAGCCAGAGCCATACGTACCAGCAACGACCCCGTTATCTGCTAGCTTGGCATTAGTTACGCCGCCGTCTGAAATGCTCAATGTACGGTCTTGGGAAAGATCGCCGCCGCCTTGTAGGCCGCCGCCTGTGCTGATCAGGCGAGAAGCAGGGACCGAAACAGTCGACTGCAAGTCGATAAACGGAACCTGATACGTGATGCCGCCAATGACGCAAATCATTGTGGCCGACGAAGTCGGGTTTGGCGCAACTGGAAGCTGCGTGATCGACGTTGGTACAAGGTTTGATGGTACTGTCATGGTATCATGTACTCGTCATTTGTGCCAATAATGAAGCTGTTGTCGTCCTCAGTCACAATGCCCGCTGGGTTAGTGGTAAGTGGCAAATCAGGCCTCACAAATGGCAAGGTAATGTTGTCGGGCTGACGAGGAGGCAAGCGATAGGGATCAAGCTCGTCTAAGTCTTCTTTGCAGACTCTCAACCCGGGAGAATTTGGATCTGAAAACAACTGGTCAAGGCTCATCTTGCGGCTGCAACGGGCGCACAGGCCAATGCCCAATGTGCTGCGTCCGCGGGTATCTAGCCAGACACTCATCGTGTGTACACCGCAATGTTAGGAGTCAAGTAGATTGGCGAGTCATCGCGTTCTTCGTTCTCTGCCTCAAGCAGGGAGCGTTGCGCTTTCTGGTCTAAGATGGCAATCATCTGGGGGTCCACCGTCGGAGTCTCTTCAGCCAAGCGTGCCGCCAAGACGTAGACAATTGAGTCATACCAGCGTTGTGGCACCTCAATCTCTTGCGTCATTGTGCCGACGTCCATGATGTACCGCTTGACCCATACAACCACTTGGGCCGTGACAAACTGGGCTGATGGTACAGGCCACAAGTAAAGCACTGGGTTGTTGAGTTGGCGATCGCACCAGAATTGCAATGGGCGTCCTTCAAACGTTTTGTTTGGCAAGTTGACGTAATCGTCGCGGTTCAAGCGCGCCATAGGGATCTCGTTTGGCGTATTGGCCATGATCACCTGTGTTTGGTTAAGTACGCCTGTTGTGGCTCTTACCCTGAAATAGGTGGTCGCTAGGGACCCTTGAATGTCAACCCATGTAACCTCATTGGCAACCGTATTTGGATTGCTCTGGGTTGACACGGTGGTCCAGGTGGTACCGTTTGTTGAGGTCTCTAGCGCATAGGCAGTTGATGCTCCTGACCATTCAATTCCAACAACCGTGACTTGCGTATCCGTTGGAAAAATCGTTGTGTAAGTGGTTGAGGTGGTTGTGTCTGTTGTGTTCTCATTCACAACTTCGATGGTGCGCAAGTTAGTGTTAAGAATGTCAACGATGCCATTAGGCATTGTGATCAAGCCTTGAGCCTGATAAAGAGGCATCAAGTATCGCTCAATGCACCACAGCTGAAGGCCGCGATTGGCCAACATGCTGAGCACAAGATACAACGTGTCAAGAGCAAAATCAATTTGCTCCGATGAGATGCCTTCAGGAGGAATACGGCAGCGACGATACGCGTGGTCAATGACCTTACGCGTATTGAAAACCGTCATGCTGACTGTGCCTGAAACTGCCACCGGATCTGCTCCTATTTGTTGAGTTGCGGCATGCCGTCAATGGCAGACCCAGGGGGATTGCCTTTATTTTACTTCATCTTGCCAAATTTTGGAACTTTTGAGAACGTTGGCACGCCACCTTTGGCAAGCTTGTTTCCGGCTCCTGGGCCATGCGCCTTACCAGCAGGCATATTGGCGTGCTTTTCAAGCTTTGCCGCAACAGCGCCGCCTTTTGCGTATTTTTGGCTCTCTGTACCAAACTTCTTAGCCAGTTTGTTGCCGGCCATACCTTCGGCATCCATCTTGGAGCGAGTACCTGCAGCATATTGACCGCCTTGAGCCATTCCGCCCCTTTTCATGCCAGTTGGCTCTTCCATTTCGTGCTTAAGCATGGTCAGAGGTGCTTTTGCCTTGCGCATCATGCCGACTTCAGCTTTTTTAGTGGCCGGAGTGTCCATCTCGCCTGACATTTCACGCACTTCGTGGCTTATTAGGGCTTTTGGAGCTCCTGACTTGCGCAAAAGGGCCACTTCCTTGCGGACCATGGCCTCGGGTTCACGCTTTGCCTTGACTTTTGGACCGCCCTTAGCGTATCCGCCATCTTTCATGGCATGCGGAGCGTCATACATGGCCTTAGGGATGCCTTTTGTTGACTTAGCAGTCGACACCGAACGACCAGTTGGACGAGCAGGTGATGATGGGAACGTAAATTCCCCGTATTGAATGTTTTTTCCCATGTTATTTCCTTTTTGCGGCTGCCCGCATGTTGTCTACAAGATTGGGATAGGGGCGTCCGGCGGCTGCGGCTGCGGCCTTGGCACTAGCTTTTGCAGCAGGTGCCAGTTTTTTGGGCTTTGGCAGGTCCTTTGGCCTTGGTTTATCCCAAGGTGCTTTTACTTTGCCTCCCTTTGCGAAGGCCATCTTTTTTCCCATCATATCAGCAATCCCATTTGTTAAGGGCAAGGGCTTTCCTGGTTGGTCGGCCTTTGTCATCTTTCATTGGACCAGGCATGCCTGACATTCGCGCACAAAAACTGTCGCGACGTCCTGCAGCCTTGGGGCTCTTTGCAGCTTGTTTTGCAGAGACTGGAGGCTTTAGGTTGCCGCCTGTCTTGCTGTTATAGGCGTCGCGACCTTTTTGGTTTAACCCGCCTTTAGGATTTTGTCCTTCCTTGCGCGCCCAGACAGCTCCGCCCTTTGCTACAAACAAAGTGCCTCCGCCTTTACCAAACTTGTGATCGTTTACCATGTTGCAATCGCCACACGTTTCCATGTATTGGCGGCCACGCATACGTAGATGTAGCTTGAATCCCAACAGATGTCGCCAGCTGTACCAGTGGCTGCAGCAGTAGCTGGAGTCCTGGTCACTGGAACGTTGATGGTGTTACCAGTGATGCCAAAGTTGCCGTTGCTGTTAAACG
>Ga0315905_10001869_pt1 | contig 22359 bp, 17 predicted proteins | sample LakEriMetagenome_5_FD_203522 | JGI IMG/M metagenome (GOLD analysis project Ga0315905, IMG submission 203522) | Freshwater fungal communities from buoy surface, Lake Erie, Ohio, United States - Buoy 4 MA121 | ecosystem: Environmental > Aquatic > Freshwater > Lake | place: USA: Lake Erie, Ohio...
TCTTCCTACTCGTTGGTGCCATATACACAGTTCGATTATTTTACATGCAGGTAATTGATGAGAGTTGGACTTTGCGTGCACAGCAAATAGCTGAAAAAAGAAAACAAATTACTCCACCAAGAGGGGTGTTTTTTGATCGTTCAGGTAGAAAAATCGTTGCTAATAAAACTTACTTTAACTTGATGATGGTTGAAGCAAAGATCAAAAATTTTGACACTATTGCCTTTGCTAAATTAATCGGTTGGACTCCTGAAAAAGTAAAAAGTCGTTTTTGGGAAATTAAACTAGGGGAAGGAAAATATAAAAATCCTGCAACTGGTAAAACAACAAGTAATTATCAAAAGATAAGAGCATACCCTTTTGTAAAGGAAATAGAATTAGACGAGATGCTCAACATGGCACCCTATTTAAAAAATTTTCCAGGATTTTATGAAGAGATAACCAGTATGCGAAGTTACCCATTTGCTAACGGAGCAAATATACTAGGGTACCTATCAGAAGTAAATGGGGACGAAATAAAAAAAGATCATTTCTATAGCCCTGGTGACAACATCGGACGAGCAGGTTTAGAGCGTTTTTATGAGGAGGAACTAAGAGGAATAAAAGGAATTCACTACATTGTTACATCTGCATTGAATAATGCTATAGAAGCATATGCAGGAGGAAAATACGATACCATGGCAAGGCAAGGTCCGCCATTAAAACTTGGTGTTGATATCACACTTCAAGCGTATGGTGAAAAATTAATGAAAAACAAACGAGGTTGTATTGTTGCAATTGAACCTAAAACAGGCGAAATTTTAGCCATGGTTTCTGCACCATCCTTCGACCCAAATTTGTTTGTTGGTAAAAAAAGCATTGCTAAAAACTATCCGAAATTATTACAAGATCCGAAAATGCCTTTATATCCAAGGCCTTTGTCTGCAGAATACCCACCTGGTTCAACGTTCAAATTAATACAAGGCTTGGTTGCTTTACAGGAAGGTGTAATTACACCTGGAACAGGATTTCCTTGTAAAAAAAGCATGGTAGGTTGTCACAATCACCCAAATGCAGGAAGTTTAGCAGAAGCGGTTCAATATTCATGTAATCCCTATTTCTATCACATAGTACGAAGAGTAATTCAACAAGGTAAACGAAAAAAACAAACAGAAGATGCTGAAATAGGTTTACGTAAATGGGTAAAATACATGCATAGTTTTGGGTTTGGTGAAAAATTAGAAACAGATATTATTGGAATTCGTTCAGGTCTGATTCCGGATGTAAAATACTATGATAAATGGTATGGACATCATAATTGGGCATTTAGTACTATTCGTTCTAACTCCATTGGACAAGGTGAGGTAAAAGCTACACCGCTACAATTAGCTAATCTAGCTTGTATATTAGCCAACAGAGGTTGGTATTACACACCTCATTTCGTAAAATCAATTGGTAAAAAAGGACCTTTAGCCATCTACAGAAAGAAAAAATATACGATGGTAAACCACAGACATTATGAATCAGTTGTGGAAGGAATGCGTCGTGTTGTAAATGAAAAAGGAGGTACTGGATCTGGGGCAAGAATAAAAGACATCGTCGTTTGTGGAAAAACAGGTACTGTACAAAATCCCCATGGTGAAGATCACTCTGTATTCATAGCTTTTGCTCCAATGTACAAACCTAAAATTGCGATTGCAGTTTTCATAGAGAATGCAGGTTTTGGTGGAACGTGGGCAGCACCTGTATCGAACTTAATGATGGAAAAATATCTATTGAAAAAAATAACAGATAAAGAAAAAGAAGAAAAAATGCTTAAAGCAAACCTAGATTAAGACAAAATATTACAAGAAGAAAGAGTAATTCTCAGTCTTTTGTCTTTTGTCTAATGGTCATTTGTCTAAAAAAATTATGAAAAGAGAAGAATCACTTTTTGGAAACATAGATTGGACTTTATTTATCGTTTTTGCGATAATGGTCTTAATTGGTATTGCCAATGTATATTCTGCAGCATATAATCCAAAAGCACCTTTCTTATTTGATTTTTCACAGAAATACGGAAAACAAATCATGTGGGTTGGATTTTCAACATTTTTGGGGCTATTAGTCTTTCTAATTGATGCTAGTATTTATCGGAAGTTTGCGATACCTATATACTTATTTTGTTTAGTACTTCTTGTAATTGTGCTTTTTATGCCTCCTGTAAATGGAGCTAGAGCTTGGTTAGGTATTGGTTCGATGGGAATTCAGCCTGCAGAGTTTGCTAAAATAGGTACTGCTATTGCATTGGCAAGTTACATAAGTAGTATAAATTTAAAACAGCAAACAGTAAATACTGTAATTGTTGCGAACATCATTCTTTTTATACCCGTTGTTTTAATCTTATTGCAACCCGATGCAGGAACATTTGTTGTATTTACATCGTTTTTGTTTGTTATGTATCGAGAAGGTATTACTTATGACCCTATAGTACTACATTTAGTAAACCTTATACCAGGGGTTAGATTTAAGAAAACTTGGGTGGGTTCGCATTTTATACCCATTTTATTCGTGGTGATTTTCTTATCAATTATCACTTTATTGATGAGCAACAATACTATTACTTTTTCGTTTCTACCTGGTGTAATTATTCCAGGATTTTTTGGTGTAATAGGTACTTTGTTTGTTATGACTATTATCTCATATTTTATTTTGCGTTTTTTCGTAGCAAAAAGAGATAGAAGACGCATTACAATGATTGTAATTCTTGGATTCGTATTAAGCTCACTCATTTCTTCTGTGGTAAATTTTGGTTTCCAAGGATTACGCAAACACCAAAAAGACCGCATTGAGTTGTTTTTGGGATTACGTGAAGATCCGGATGGAGAAGATTATAACCGAAACCGTGCTATGGCAGCCGTAGGTTCAGGAGGGTTTTTCGGAAAAGGATATAGCAATGCTAGTGTAGCAAGTGTAGAATCAAACCACGTACCCGAATCAGAAACAGATTTTATCTTTTGTCCTTGGGCGGAAGAATGGGGGTTTGTAGGTAGTTTGACTCTTACCTTATTATTTATGTTTATGCTCTTTCGAATCATACAGATAGCAGAGCGACAAAAAGCAACCTTTAATCGGGTATATGCCTATTGTGTTGCGATGATTTTATTTTATCACTACGCTGTAAACATTGGCATGAACATTGGATTTGCCCCTGTAATCGGTATTCCTTTGCCGTTTTTCAGTTATGGAGGTTCTTCAATGATGTCATTCAGTGTGATGATTTACATCCTACTGAAATTAGATAGCCAACGAGGTGATTTCTTAGGTTAAACCAAAAAACGAATGCTATAGGTGTATGTCTGATGATTTCCTGCTTCCAATCGTTGAATTCCTTCTTTTTGCGTAAAATCTTTAGTTGTATTTACACAATCCGAAATACCCAACCACGGTTCAATACAAACGAATGGAGCATTCGGTTTTGCCCAAATTCCCAAATAATTGAAATCAGCAAATGAAAGCTCAACGCCAAGAGTATGTGCATCCGTTTTTAAAGTTGCTTTTCTTGACTTTAAGTTTTTAAAAATTAGAGCATCATTTTGGAAAATCAGGGGATGAAGCTGCAAACGATTTGTATTTTTCAAACATGAAACAGCGGAAACATCAATCAACCCGTCAGTAGTCACTTTCCATGTAGAATCGTTTTCAATTTGTTCGAATTCAATGTAATAATCTTCATACTTTTCTCCTTCAAAAAAAGGACACTTAAATCCTGGGTGACCACCTAATGAAAAATACATTGGTTTATCCTCGTGATGATTTATAATCGTATGTTCTAGATGAATCGTTCTTCCTTCCAATACATAATGTAGCACAAATTCAAATAGATACGGAAAATTTTTTAATGTATTCTCATCGTATTTATAACGGAATTCGATGGTGTTTTCGTTTAAAATCGCTGCCTCAAGGTCTATATTATTACGAATAAATCCATGTTTTGGCACACTATACGATTGACCATTCACCAAAAACTCATTGTCTTTCAAACATCCAATAATCGGAAACAACACTGGCGCAAAACTCCCCCAAACAGCAGCATCTCCACTCCACATATATTCCTGATTAGTAGACTTATCCAACACACTACACAATTCAGCACCTCTTTTTTGTACTAAAATTTTTAAGACTTCATTTTCGATTGAAAGCATACTTAATTTAATTACAGTCAAACATATTGAAAAATAACTTCCTCCGAAACCTCTAACTTAATCTTTTTACCAAAAACAAGTGCTCTATTATCGTTGATGTGTCCTGCAGGGAAACCAAAAACAAGCGGAATGTTGTACGGTTTAATATGTTCGATGATGATTTCTTCCAACGATTTTCCAAAAGGAATGGCTGTATCTTTCATATCGGTCATCCCACCAACAATTAATCCTTTAATTTGACTCAATACTCCTGCTTTTTTGAAAGCAAACAACATTCTGTCTAGATGATAAAGTTGTTCTGCTAAATCCTCGATAAACAAAATCGTATCTTGGAAATTAACCTCATCGTCTGTACCTAGTAAACTGAATAAAATAGATAAATTCCCTCCTATCAAGATCCCCTCTGCTATTCCTTCGATATTCATTGGATGCGAAGATATGGAAATGGATTGGTGATTTCCTTCTAAATGTTGGAGTAAAGTCGTTAATGCTTCGTTTGAGTTTTCCTTAAAATTTAAAGGCATTGTTCCGTGAATGCTAGGCAAACCGAGTATATTAATGCGTTGATGAAAAACAGTCACATCCGAAAAACCTACAATCCATTTTGGGTGATTTAACAAACTTGCCCATTGAATATCGTCCACGATGCGTACACATCCATAACCACCACGTGCGCAAATAATGGCTTTAATCTCAAGATTATCCAAGACTTCTTGAAAATCAGACAAACGCTCTTCATCGGTTCCAGCAAAATAATGGTGTTGATTCAAACAGTTTTTACCTACTAAAACCTTATATCCTTGCTGCTCAAAAAAATCTAAAGCGAAATCAATGTATTCTTTTTCAATTGCTTTGGCTGGCGCAACGATAGCAATGGTATCTCCTTTTTTAAGTGCAGGAATCATTTTGTTTGATTTTGAGTGGATTTATTCATAGCGCAGCCAGAACAATCATCGTGTTTTTGAGAAAACTGCTTTTTAATTCGATACGCCAAAAAAACAATGGCGGAACATACAACAAGAGTTACAATGACTGATTGCATTAGTTAAAAATTTGAAAAACAATCCAAGATGCAGCATAGGCTAATATTCCCATATATACTAACTGTATGATAGGCCATTTCCAACTTTTGGTTTCACGCTTTACCACAGCAAATGTTGCCATACATTGCATCGCGTAGACATAAAAAACCATCAGCGATAATCCACTTGCGAGGGTATATATTGGTGCTCCTTGATCGTTTTTAGCCTCTTTCATTTTAGAAAGTAAACTCTTTGTTTCCTCATCATCGGCTTCTACGCTGTAAATGGTTGCCATCGAACCCACAAACACTTCACGAGCCGCAAAAGAAGTAATTAATGAAATTCCAATTTTCCAATCGTAACCTAATGGTTTAATAACCGGTTCAATGGATTTTCCAAGAATACCAATGTAAGAATTTTCAAATTTTACAGCTGCCACCTGTTTATCATAATCAGCAAGCGCTTGTTTAGTCTTAATTTTAGGAAGTGAAATTGAGTTTATAGCTTTATTCGTTTTTTCTGAAGGTCCATAAGTTCCTAAAGCCCACAAAACAATCGAAATTGCAATAATCACTTTTCCAGCATCTAGTAAAAAGATTTTTGCCTTATCAAATACCGTTATAATCACATTTTTCCATCGAGGCAAACGCAAATCTGGTAGTTCAAGCATCAACATACTGGTTTCCTTTGATTTGATGGTCCATTTCAAAACTATCGAAATGAGTAAAGCACTAACTATACCTAAAGCATACAAACCAAAAAAAGTTAAGCCTTGTAAATTAATAAAACCGAAGATGATTTTTTTGGGAATTACCAAGGAAATCAACAAAGTAAATACAGGAATTCGAGCACTACAACTCATCAAAGGAGCTACTAATATTGTGATTAATCGCTCTTTCCAATTCGAAATCGTTCTACTCGCCATTACCCCTGGTATAGCACAAGCGGCACTTGACAGTAAAGGAACTACACTCTTACCATTTAAACCAAAAGGGCGCATTAATCTGTCCATAATAAATACAACCCGAGACATATACCCTGTTTCTTCTAAAATGCCTAAAAACAAAAATAAAAGCACAATTTGAGGAACAAAGATGACTACGCCACCTATGCCTGGAATAATTCCATTTGCAATTAGATCTGTCAAAACACCTTGTGACAACGTTGATTGAACCCAAGCACTTAAATTTCCAAATGCCAAATCGATCAAATCCATCGGATAGGATGCCAAGGAAAAAATCAGTTGGAACAATGCCATCAACATCAATAAAAACAGACCATACCCCCAAATTGGATGCACAAATAAAGCATCTAATCTATTTACTTTCTTTTGGTTGATTGATTTATTTTCAATTGTTTGAACATCACTTAAAAGTGCTTGTATCTCTTGAAACCGCTTTTCTGTATCTTGGGTTTGATCTTCTAATGCTTCAACATCAATCAGCGTAATGTTGGTTTTTATTCTCTCGGGTAAACCTAAGGATAAGGCTTTTCTAAAACGATCCAATCCCATTCCCAAACGCGCATTTGTTTGTACAATCGCTGCTTCAGGATATGCTTGTTGAAATAACTCAAGTTTTAATTTTTTTCCCTTACGAAAAGCAACATCAGACATATTAAGCACCAACATTGTAGGCAAACCTAACTCATATATCTGTGTAAATAAAAGTAAATTACGTTCTAAATTAGAAGCGTCAACTACCACACAAACAGCATCTGGATAATCTGGATGGGTATTCGATGAAAAAATATCATAGACCACTTTTTCATCCATAGAACGAGGATACACACTGTATGTGCCCGGCAAATCAATTAATTCAAGTGTATGAGTATCTATTTTGAGATTTCCAGATTTTTTATCTACTGTAACACCCGGAAAATTTCCTACGTGTTGATTTAGACCAGTTAACGCATTAAAAAGAGAAGTTTTTCCTGTATTTGGATTTCCTACTAATGCAATTTTGTTATACTTCATCCCTGGTCTTTGCTAACAAAAATACAATAGATTATGAAATGATTATGCTACTTCAATAAGTTCTGCCTCATTTAAACGAAGCGAAAGAACATATCCACCTACATTAACTGCAATCGGATCTCCGAAAGGTGCTTTGAAAAGAACTTCCACTTCTTGACCAACGTATAAACCCATTTCAACTAATTTTGAAGTGATTACAGAGGTTGAAACCTGTTTTACGTTGAATCGTTGACCCTTTTTTACAGTTGCTAATGTTGGCATTACAATCACTTTACATTATACTAACAAACTTACTTGTAACAATTGAAATTCCCTATACCTAAAAAGTGGTATTTTGAGGGGGTAAGACAAAAGATTTTTAGAATAAAGAAAAAGACTTTAGACATAAGACCATTTGATACAAGACATGAGACATAAGACCATTTGATACGAGACACTAGACTGAATAAGAATTTAATATAATTTAGAATTCGTCTAATCATCTTTTAATCATTCAATGATTCAAAAAAAATAAATACATTTGCTTTGAAATTAAATTTTTGAAAAATGAACATTCCTGCAGAATTGAAATACACAAAAGACCACGAATGGGTTCGTGTAGAAGGTAACATTGCTATCGTTGGTATTACTGATTTCGCGCAAAGCGAATTGGGTGACATCGTTTATGTTGAAGTGGAAACAGAAGGTGAAGAACTTGGTAAAGAAGAAATCTTCGGTTCTGTTGAAGCAGTTAAAACGGTATCTGATTTGTATTTACCTGTTTCTGGAAAAATCGTTGAATTCAATACTGAATTGGAGGCTAATCCTGAATCAGTAAATTCTAACCCTTACGGTGACGGATGGATGATCAAAATTGAAATGTCTGACGCTTCTGAAGTGGAAGGTCTACTTTCTGCTGACGAATACCAAAACTTAATCGGATAATCATTAACTTGATTTTTAGATATAAAGGCTGTCCTGATGGATGGCCTTTTTTTTATTTAGTAACCGAAATGAGACTACTCCATCATATATAAAAAAGTATCACCTACCTTTCCCGATAGCTATCGGGACTCCTCAAGGAGGGAAACGTATTTTTTTAAAAAAACGCTCTGACTTCCATTCCGCCGGCGTGAATGGTACGACTACTCTCTGAATTACGTCCGGAATACTGAATCGAAATTTGGATTTTTTTAGAAACCGAACGCTGATAACCCAAGGTCCAAGTACTATTTCGTCCGGGCTTTAAGGCCTCTAACATTTCAAAACCCAACGCTGAAGTACTGATCCCATTAAATTCTATTTGTAGTAAGGAAAAACTTCCTTGTAAACTCCCTTTTTCAGTTTGATTGTATTTCAAACGAAAGGTAAGTTCTTTGATATTGGTTTTTTCTCCCGTTAACGCATTTTTTTGTACATAACGACTATCTACAGTATAACGCACCGCTGTCGATGGTTGATAACTGATAGAGGGTTTATACGATTTAAAAGTTAAATCATAATTTCTGCCCGTTGTATAATCTGCTTTTACCTGTTTGGAGCCTTGTGATAAAAGCGCTTCTAATAATATTACTTTATTAGGATTCCAACGCAAATTTAACTCGGTTGAATGTTGATTTCTAGCATCAAAACCAGTCGCTAATAAAGATTTTGAACGTATATCTTGGTAGGTAAAATCGGCTCCAAAAACAGAACTGTTTCGATTAAAAAATAAAGTATTTCTAAAGTTGTAATTGGTACTTATTAATGCTGTATCGCTAATGTTTATAACAAAAGGATTGAATCCATTTAACTTATCAAATGAACTCGTTTTTCGATTGATTCGCATACGCATTTGGTCTGAAAATAAAGCCAACGACTTTCGAATACCTGTTTTATTCGACCAAAGTTTTTCGGGTTTGATGAAAATCCCTTGGTTAAGTTCATTTGAATAAGAATTGACATATTGATTGCTCGGCGTAAACACCCGGATATAACTAGCCTGATCTACGAACTGTGCCACTTCAAATTCATTTAAATCTTTAATTCCATCTTGGTTATAATCTATCCAGGTGTACACTCCTTGTCCATCGTTGACTTTCACATACAAAAACTCTTTTTTAAGTTCTAACCCGCTACCGATTTCATAGAATGTATTCCAAGAAACCATTCCTTTCCAAAAATTTACATCGTAATCTACCCTTCCCAACAACGTATTTTCTGGTGTTTGATTGATGTATTTTGGCTGATTTATTTTCAGTTCTCTGTAATTCACTATGATATTCAAACGTTGGTTTTGCAATGAAAGAATGCTCATATCAAACCCTGTATTTCTTGCTTTGGCAACATTGATAAACGTGGTGGTATCAGATCGCATATCGAGACGCTCTCGGTAAAAAACTTTGTAATTAAAAGCAGCACTATCTGCATTTGCAATAAAAAATTGATAATCGTAAAAACCATAACTTTGATTGGTCAGTACGGTATCATTACGGTAACGGTTATCTTCTTGGTCATCAGCATATCCAATTTTGATTTTTCCTATTTTTTGACTCATCGTCAACTTATGTCTTAAGAACTTATTTATAAGTTGTGGATGATTTGAATTCAACATTGAAGAAGTCCAATCAGCCTGAAAACCATTTTGTTTCCAACGACCATTCCACGCTAACTTTTGTCCATTATAATCACTTCCAACAATATAATTAGTCGCGTCTAGATTTATTTTACCTCGAGATAAATGCTCAATTCCCGTAGAAGCACCTATTGACAATTGACTACCAGTATAACCTTTTCCACGGGTATTCCAATCACGGTCAAACTCCATTGTTCTGAATAACTCTATTGGAGCAAAATGAGTCGATAAAAACTCGGTTTCTGCACTTGTTACCCAGGTCCACGGTTTTATACTATCCTTTCCAAATGGGGTTTTATAACTTATTTTTGACTTATTACTATAGCCTTCATCGTTTGCTTTATCAATGGTTGAAAACGTATTAATATCATTTTTAGAGTACCCCCACTCTGTTTCTAACATCACTTTAGGACTAATTTTTACATTAACTCCTGCTGTAACCATTTGTTTTTGTTTGGGTGTAGTAAGCAATCGTATGGGTTCATAATCTCCTTGTGGAATACCGTTTTCTGGCATTACCCATTTATAAATTTTACCTAAAGCATTGAAACGATCAAACACATAATTTCCGTTGTTTGCGCCAACTTGTGAAAACACAGCTTGATACACAGCTGTCTTTGGATTTACACTATAAACTAATACATTATTAAATCCTAATGTGTCTACCTTATAATACATATTTTGATTTTCCAAAAAGCCAACCGAGTCTGCACTTAAGGTTCCGGCGAATTGTAAACTATCCCCTATGGAAGCCATTTTCAATTTTTGTTCCGTAGAAAGTGACTGTTGTAAGGTCTGATTTTTAGCATCTTGCTCTGAAAAAGCATTAAACCAAACTGAAAGTTTATAAGAAGAATACACATTTGAAGTAGTTAATAAAGAGCGCGCATAACTTTGGTCAGTATATTGAAACTCCACCACAATACGTACATCCTTGGTAATGATGTTTTTACTTGTAAATGTAATTTCAGAAGTATTGTAATTTACTACGTAATCGTTCTCTTGGCCACGTTGTAATAAACGACCATCAATATATACTTTTTCGGTTCCTGATAACATAATGATAAACGGTTCATTTTCATTACCACGCATACGGTAAGGCCCTTGATTTCCTTCGACACCTTGAACTACTTGTCTTGCATATTTCCCTTTTGATAAACCAGCAGAAATTCCATTTTTCCATTCGCCCTTTTTAGTTTTATTTACAAATTCAGTGTTTAGTCCCTGACCTCTTTTACGGTAATTCAAAAAATAACCTTGTGGTTTGGAAAGCCAATAATCACCTGCAATCAACTTAAATTTATCGTTGTAAATCTGAATAAATACTTGGTCGAACTCTTGTAACTTACTTGTATTTCCTTCAGGTTGTATGGGAATATTGTTATCAGTTACCGAAGCCATAATTTTCAAATTCGGAGCCAATTCTCCCGATAATTCTAAATTCAAGGAAGAATTGAGCGATACATTTTGATTATTACCAAAAGAAACTCCACGCGAAATACTACCACTCTTTTTCAATCCACTACTTCCAAAAATCGATTCATAAGAATTGGGCTCGGTAATCAAAAATTTTTCTCTATCCCCTTTATTTACGCGATAAATAATAGAAGTATCTCTTTTCTGGTATTTCTTACCGAAATCATAGGGTAATACTTGATATTCAATAAATAAAGTATCCTTGATTGGTTTTCGTAGTTGAAACGTTTTATCGCTGATATTTAAATCATATTCATCAGTAGAAAGGGGAACACCACGAACAGATGCACGAAAAGATAAGGGATAAATGGTAAACGTATCTAAAACTATTAATTCACTCCCTGCTACAACTTTTTTCTTACGTGTGTTATTCCACTGACCCAAAGTCGATTGGGAAAAAGTAAATACACAACAAATGAATAAAAAAAGCCTGAAAGGTATCACTCTACGAAATTACGTTTTTTAGAACGTAAAAATTAACTTATACAGTATGTTCAAATTCAAAAAGTTCTCAAAATCTGAAACAATCCTTTCGCAGGTAAATTAATTGTTCCAAAGGTTTCTTTTTGGTTCATCGAATCCAAATGAAATTCATAACGAGCACCTCTATATGTCCAAACACCTCCATTCGAAGTGGTTGTGGTTGTCATTGGAACATTATCTGAAGAATAAAAATAAACTGTTTCAGGCGTGAGATTCATTTTGATAGGAGGAGAAAATAAAAAACGCAATTTATTCTCTTCTCTTCGTAAAATTCCTTTCACAAAAAGTTGATAAAGCAAATCGTGAATATTTTCATTTATAGAAAATAACAAAGCAAAAGAAGGTACTTTTTTATCCTTTAAAACAACTTTTTCTGATACATTAAAGTTTTCATCTAATGCTGTTTCGATGACTTTTTCTTTCACATTAATAAATCCTCCTTGGTAGTAAGATAAATCTCCTTCCCACGTATTCAAAAACGATTGTAAAGGAAAACTCACTCTTTTACTAACTCCGTGCATCAGTTTGTAATAGGGGTCGTTTTTAGTTTTACGAAGTTTATGTACATTAAAATGTAAATTCAACAATTTACCTGTCGAGTTCACGAATGATGGACCTTCTTTTTTGGGAGAAACAGCCAGTGCTTTATTTGTACGCATATAAGTTTTTATGCGTAAATTTGTGGAATCCATATCGTGTGCAAACATCGCAGTGGTAAATCCTTTTTTAATGAATTTTTGGTAATTTGAGTAAACAACCAATTTCTCATTTTTAAATTGTTTTTCTTTATCAAAGGCTTTCCAAACTTTCGTTGCATCTCCTTTTTTGGAATAAATTACGTGATACATCCATTTTGTTAGATTTCGTCCTTTATACACAAAAAGCCAATCTTTCCCGTAAGTCAAATAAGACTGTTTACCCTTAAAAGAAAATACTTTTTGTTCACCCACAATGGTGTCTTGTAAGTCGATGTTTTTTTGTAAACGCGCCACTCCGGAATAGATTTTACTACTATCGATCACGTGAATCAATGCTCCCCACTCACCAGTTTCATTACCAAAAAAGTAAGTTGGTCGTTGTAAATCTAATCCATAACTTTTTGCCTGTGCCAACATAAATTCCGGAGAAAATAAATCGCGAAAAGGTATTTTATTATGGTAAGTAAGCGGTGTTGATTCTCTAGCAACATCCAATAAATACACCCTTCCCAAAAAGTCACCCACTGGAATTCGATCCATTAAACTTGGTGGTGGTTCATTGTTTGTCCATAAAGGACGGAAATAAAAAAATCCAACCAATAAACTGATTAAAAAGAGAATAAAAAATACCTTACGTGCCATTGTATTACTTTGCCAAAACGTAAGCCGAATTAATTAAATCCAATAAATAGATGCCTGAATCTTTGTAATTTCCTTGGAAGAAGTAATTGATATCGAAATTGGTATGATCAGCAGTAGTTTTTTCGGTAGTCAATTCAACAAACCCTTCTTTTCCGCGCATTGCATCTAAAATTTCATTTTGTTTTGCTGTAAAAACTTGCTTTGGAATTTTATTAAGTACCTCCCCGATATTTACATAGGCGTACATAAATTTACTTTTCTTCGCACTTTTTGCTTTCTTTCCTGATAGCGATTTTATTCCATAACCGTTTGTATGGTTGATTGCTAAATCTTCATCATTCGTAATGACTAAAAGCCCATTGTTTCCAGCCATTACATATACAGGAATTGAATTAAATACTGCATCATCAATCTTCCAATATTTACCCATATTTTTGAAACGAGAAGTCATTTTAGACATATATGAGAGAATCTTTTCAGGAATATCTGCACGACCCGTTGAAAATCCAACGGTAAACATTGGCATTTCTTCTTCCCCTTCGATTTCTTTTTCTTTGTACTCGAAGGTGTTTTCGTCGTAAGAGAATTCAATCTTTTTCGTTTTCACTTTTTTAATTCCGTTGAATGTTCCAAACATACTTCCTTGGTACGTTTCGAAAATAGCATCGGTATTTAAAAATTCATTTAACAACTCTGCTTTCAACACATTGGTTGTAACTCTTGGGTCGCGCTCTTTACTCAACATCGGTATAATAATGTCATATGCTTGCTTATACCCTTCTTTCAAGTTGATATTATAAGTGAAAAAACCTGCGCAATCTTCGTGAATGTAATTCAAGACACTTTTATCAAATTTCGTACTATTCAATTTTTGATAAATTTTACCTAAATCTTTTCCGTAATGGGCTTCAAATTTGACAGATATCGCATTTTCTTTCAAGAAGATATCCCCAATAATAACGTTGCCACTATACAATGCTTTAATATCTTTAAACAATTCCGGGAACATCGTTTGGAAATACCAAAAACCTTTGGCATATTGGAAGTTACGTGAATTATCTAAATAGAACGTACCTTCACAAGTATGCGTTAACATATCATTAAAACGAACATCTTGATTTTTTAAATGAATATTTTTTTCAAACATTTCCACCAAAATCGCATTCAAATACCTTGCTTGTAAGACACTTGTTACAGAATCTTTTAATTCCCAATATGTTTTTGTTTGAACGGCTTTTGGGTCTAATTTTGTTTCCGAATCATCTTCATCTAATTGGCCCTCTTTCAGTATTTTGTCAATATCTTCTCCTTCATCTCCCTCATCCATCCCTTCTTCTTCCGATTTCGCTTTGTCATCAATAACATATCCGTTTCCTCTTGCTCTCCAAATAGAATCCGTTACATGTTTCACTTTTTCATAAGATGGATCTACTCGAAGTACTAATCCTGCATTGCCTTTTAAAATTAAATGATTGAAATAACTATTATAATATTCAATACCATCAACCGGACTTTTTACTTTATCAAAATCATCGAATACCCTCAATAAATCTTTCAAACTGCTAATACCGAAAGTAAATCCTGAAACCTCGTAATTGCCATTTCTACCATAAAAAACATTCAATTTTTGATTGAAATCAACACCCGCATCTTTTAAGGTTTTGTTATCTGCTGAACCATCAAACATTTCAGATTGCACTTCTTCCATAAATTCATATTGAATAATGGAATCCATTGAAATTTTCTTCAACAATGAAGTATTGTTTACACTAAAAACCGTCACAGCATCTTTCGGTACAAGATCATCCGAAGTTTGAGCAGACGCAAAGAGTGATACGAAAATTCCTAAAAGGAACAAAACATATCTATGTCCGTTGTTTATCATTAAGGTTTTTTGTTTTCGGTTAGGTAAATGGTATTTTCAAGCACTTTCAGATTTTGAATCAAAGTATAAGGAGTAGACTTAATCATCACTGCTTGTTTATTTGCTGAAATCAATGCGGTAGGGTTATCTGTTTTCTCTACTATTTTGTCGAAGCGAGAAATGGACATATAATTTCCTTTCTTTAATGCCTCTGCATCCTCTTTTTTCAATTTTGAAGTGAAATCGGTTGTCATTGAAGGAACTGAACGAACTAATTTATTCATCTCCCAAGCCAACCAATTCGTTTCTATATCTTTAAAAGCCTTGTTTTTACTCTCTTCTATTACTAATTCTTTCAGGGCTTTTTGTAAATGTGTAACACTCATAAAATCACACTGAAATTTAAAAATGAAATTCGTAAAATCGCTTTCTACCTTAACATTTGAAAGGCCTTCTTTCTGACTAATAATCTCTTTATAATGATTGATTTTTTCTTTGATTTCTGGAATTGAAGGCACTTTTTTTCCATCCAAACTATCCAATGCTAAAATAGAATTTACTTTCACTTTACTTGCACTCAAATTAACAGAATATTTGAAAGTACCTGTTCCGTCACTTTTTATAGAAATATCATCTACAATATCTACGCAAGATACCACAACAAAAAACAATCCTATGAATACAAGAAATCTGTTCATCTTATTAAGCATTAGCCTCTTCTCCACGCATTCTCTCCGCATTTTCAGCCATCTTCAACGAATCAATCATATCTTTTACATCTCCATTCATAAAAGCAGAAAGGTTATAAATAGTCTTATTGATTCTGTGGTCCGTAATACGTCCTTGTGGATAATTGTATGTTCTAATTTTTGCTGAACGGTCACCTGTAGAAACCAAGGTCTTACGTTTTGCAGCACGCTCTTCGTGTACGCGATCTAATTCGATTTGGTACAAACGAGAACGCAATACTGAAATCGCTTTTTCAAGGTTTTTATGTTGTGAACGACCATCCTGACATTCAACCACTAATCCTGAAGGAATGTGTGTCAAACGAATTGCCGATTCCGTTTTGTTAATGTGCTGACCTCCCGCTCCTGATGCACGGAAAGTATCCTTACGCACATCGTTCATATCCAATTCAAAATCTACTTCTTCTGCTTCAGGTAACACTGCTACCGTAATCGCTGATGTATGCACACGTCCTTGTGATTCCGTTTCAGGCACACGTTGTACACGGTGAACACCCGATTCGAATTTCAACATTCCATAAATTCCTTCTCCTTCAATCTCCAACGAAATCTCTTTGATTCCTTTGGTTCCACCCTCTTGCGAGTTCAAAATTTCGTATTTCCATCCCATCTCTTTAAAGAACATCGTGTACATACGGAAACAATCTTCCACGAAAATACACGCTTCATCTCCCCCTGTCCCGGCACGTAATTCCATAATGGCATTTTTATCGTCTTCCGGATCTTTCGGAATCAATAACATTTTCAATTGTTCTTCTAAATCAGGGCGTTTTTTCTCCAACTCATCGATTTCCATCTTCGCCATCTCACGCATTTCAGGGTCTTCTTCTATGGCTAATAATTCCTTCGAACTTGCAATATTATCAATCACATTGCGGTATTCTTTGTAGGCTTTTACTACTTCATCCAACTCACGGTATTCCTTGTTTAATTTGACATAGCGATCCATATCAGAAATGATATCCGGGTCAACAATCAAGGTTCCAACTTCCTGAAAACGATACTCAATCGCTTCTAATTTTTTAAGTAAATCTTGCATTTATTATTCGTAAATAAATTCGCCAAAGGCTGATTTGATAGTCAATTTTTTTCCGTCACACACTTCTACTCTACCAACGATTTGAGCAGGTACGTTAAACGATTCTGAAATTTCTATGATTGATTGTGCTAATTCTTGTGGAACATACAATTCCATACGGTGACCCATATTGAATACTTTGTACATTTCTTTCCAATCTGTATTTGACTCCTCCTGAATCGTTTTGAATAAAGGCGGAACATCAAACAAATTATCTTTAATCACGTGCACATTATCAACGAAGTGTAATACTTTCGTTTGCGCTCCTCCACTACAGTGAACCATTCCGTGAATTTGATTGCGGTGTGCATCCAAGATCTTTTTGATAATCGGAGCATACGTTCTTGTTGGCGATAAAACCAATTGTCCTGCATTAATCGGACTGTTTTCAACCGCATCTGTTAATTTATATTTCCCTGAATAAATTAAGTCTTCCGGTACAGAAGGATCAAAACTTTCAGGATATTTTGCTGCTAATTCTTTGTTGAACACATCGTGTCTAGCCGAAGTAAGTCCGTTACTCCCCATTCCACCATTGTATGCGTTTTCGTAGGTTGCTTGTCCGAAAGAAGCCAAACCAACTATCACATCTCCCGGTTGGATCGTATGATTAGAAATCACGTCTTCACGTTTCATACGACAAACTACTGTTGAATCAACAATCAAAGTACGCACTAAATCACCCACATCTGCTGTTTCACCCCCTGTTGACTGAATACCAATTCCTTGCTCACGTAATTCGTGTAGTAATTCTTCTGTTCCATTGATGATTGCAGAGATTACTTCTCCTGGCACCAAATTTTTATTTCTACCAATTGTTGAAGACAACAAAATATTATCCGTCGCACCAACACATAATAAATCGTCGATATTCATAATCAACGCATCTTGAGCGATTCCTTTCCACACAGACAAATCACCTGTTTCTTTCCAATACATATACGCCAAAGACGATTTTGTACCCGCTCCATCTGCGTGCATAACAACACAATAGTTATCATCACCTGTTAATGTATCAGGAACAATTTTACAGAACGCTTTTGGAAATAATCCTTTATCTACTTTTTTGATGGCATTGTGGACATCCTCTTTACCGGCAGAAACACCACGTAAGTTGTATCTTGTATCAGACATAGTAATTTGAAAAGAGCAAAATTAATAAAAAAGTAGTGTTTCCCTCACGGGAATTCTCCTATAATTTCAACAAGTTCAATTATCTTTAACCCGAAATTTTAAGATTATGGAAAAAACACAAGCATACATTCAGGCCAACAAAGACAAATTCTTAAACGAATTGATGGATTTATTACGTATTCCGTCGATTTCGGCTGACCCTTCTTACGCTGATAGCGTGTTAAAAACAGCAGAAGCAACCGCTACGTTTTTAAAAAATGCTGGTGCTGATAATGTCACTGTTTTTCCTACCGATGGTTATCCAGTTGTATACGGTGAAAAAATCATCGATGCTAGTTTACCAACGGTTTTAGTTTACGGTCACTACGACGTACAACCGGCAGATCCATTAGAATTATGGGATAGTCCTGCATTTGAACCAGTTATCAAAACAACACCTATCCATCCGGAGGGAGCGATTTTTGCACGTGGAGCGTGTGACGATAAAGGACAAATGTTTATGCACGTGAAAGCATTTGAAGCAATGATGGCTTCAGGCGAACTTGCTTGTAACGTGAAATTTATGATTGAAGGAGAGGAAGAAGTGGGTAGTATCAACTTGGGGCCTTTCATCGAAAAACAGAAAGAATTATTAAAAGCAGATATCATATTGGTTTCTGATACTGGAATGTTATCCAACGATACCCCATCGATTACAACTGGTTTACGTGGTTTAAGTTATGTAGAAGTAGAAATTACAGGACCAAACAGAGATTTACACTCTGGTTTATACGGTGGATGCGTAGCCAATCCAATCAACATACTTACTAAAATGATTGCTTCGCTTCATGATGAAAACAACCACATTACCATTCCTGGATTTTACGACAAAGTAGAAGAATTAACACGTGCAGAAAGAGATGAAATGGCAAAAGCACCTTTCAGTCACGAAGCCTATTGCGACGCCTTGAAAATCGCTGACGTATATGGAGAAAATGGATACACCACAATGGAACGCGGTTCAATCAGGCCAACTTTAGACGTGAACGGAATTTGGGGAGGATACATCGGTGAAGGAGCAAAAACGGTTATCCCGTCAAAAGCATATGCTAAAATTTCGATGCGTTTGGTACCTCATCAAGTGCCCGATGAAATCACTGAAATATTTAAAAATCACTTTGAAAGCATTGCCCCTACTGGTACGAAGGTAGTTGTAACGCCACACCACGGAGGGAACCCTGTAGTAACACCAACGGATTCAATTGCTTACCAAGCAGCAAGCAAAGCATACGAAACTACTTTCGGAAAAGCTGCTATTCCTGTTCGCAGTGGTGGTAGTATTCCAATCATCGCCTTATTCGAACGCGTATTAGGATTAAAAACGATCATGATGGGCTTCGGGTTAGACAGTGATGCCATCCACTCACCGAATGAACATTACGGAGTATTCAATTATTTCAAAGGCATCGAAACGATACCGTATTTCTTTCAGAATTTTAGAGAGATGACTAAGTAGCCTTCGAGTGCCTCAGGGTACACTTCGAGAACTTAGGATGCATTTTAGAAAATCTTCGCTGTGGATTAAGATTCGCAGCGAAGAGAACTATAATTATAAAAAAGTTAATCCTATTCTTTTATTTAATCCTATTTCAAAAATCTTAATTAGAGTAGATAAATTGATATTCCCCTTTCCATTTTCAATTTTTGAAATATAACTTTTCTTAGTTCCTGTTTTTTCAGCAAGTTGTTCTTGGGTTAATTTTGCTTCTTTTCTCGCCTCTTTAAGCATTTCACTTACAATAAACATGTGCGTATTTCTCTCGTATTCCATACGCGATTCAGAACCAATTTTTCCGTGTTCAAATTCAATTAATTGTTCAAAGTTTTTTATGTCTGTATAGTTTTTCATAATCTCAATGTAAGTATCTCGAAATACCTTTTTATTGATAAAAATTTACTACTAATCATCATATCTATAACCTTTATCAGAGCATTTAGTTTTACAATAATTAATTTGACATTGTGATGAACACACTCTTGGATTAATGGGAAAAGTAACACCTATTGATTTTCCATCGCTTTCAATACATGGACATCTATTTATAGTTATCATTTCTTTTCTTTTTAATACTTTACTGCATGCTAAACATTTAATTTTCTCATTTTGATATTGTTCATCTTCATTTTTAAGAGTCTTAGAGTAACTATTCTTCCAGTTTTCAAATTCTGTTTGACATTGATTTGAGCACATAACATGTTTTGCAATACTAGCTAATTTAAATGTAGATTTAAAATCATTACTTGAAATATTTATAATCGGATTTCCAAAATCATCCGTAAAGAAAATAGAACTTTTAATTTGAGGTAGCCCATATATATCATTATTTTCTCTATACCCTTTTCCAAATATAATTTTTTCAGGGTATGTATATTTTTTACATCGATGATTAGAACAACGTACTTTAAAATCCCATGGATTATTAATTTGTATGTTCTCTCCAAAATAATAACCCTCATATATTTGACCTTCTAATAATGTTCTTGGATATTCTTCTAAAATTTTTTCAGCTATAACTCCACCCATTGATTGAGCTTTTTTAATTAAATTAATTCCCTCTTCATTATTTTGAATATAGCCTTCTCCATTAAATAACTTAATTCCTTTTAAAGTTATCGCATCTACATGATTAAATGGTATTATCTTCTCTAAATAATAAATACAAGAATCATTATATTTTAAGTTATTTGTTTGATAATACAATATTTGATAAATACTTGCAATGTTAAATATTGAATTTAAATCTCCAAATTCTGAAGATCTTTTCAAATAATAAATTTTATAGTCTAAAAATTTACCCGTACAAGGTAAAAAACCAGCTAATTGTTTATAAATTATTTTTGCATTTAAAGTATCATTATTAAAAAATTGATTTTTAGGTGATAAAAAATTCTTTAAATAATAAAATTCTTTATTCTCTTTAATATTTTCATCATTAAAATAACTTGAAACTAAAGATGAATCCGTAAGTCCTCCTTTTTCTTGTCTATAATAAGTGTAAACATCAAATTTTAATTTTAAATCATTGAGAATATTTATTAAACTTTTTGGAGATTTTCTTTCCTGAACTAAAATAAAATCAATTTGTTTTCTTAAGAGTTTTAATAATTCAACACCAGAAATTTTTGGGAAATCCATTCTATCATTCTTTATAGATGAGCCATATTTAAAATATAATTGAAAATCATATTTTTGACCTACTTTTCTAAATTGTAAGAATAATTTAGGATTATTAATATTTAAATCAAACTTGTTGAATCTTTCAACAGATTCAGACTTTATAATATTATCCAATTGAGTTAATTTATCATCAATATTTTCTCTAATAGATTGTAATTCTTCAAGATTAAGATCAGATAAATAACTTTTTATTATATCATATCTACAACTCATTAAAACAAAATATAATTTTAATTCAGGATTAATTATTCCTCTATTTAAATAGAATTCATAACTCTGTAATTCATTTCTAGTTGAAGTACTGATTTCATCACCAAAGTGATTTTTAAAAAAATGTATTGCTTTTAAATTACCTTTTAATGCTATTGGATATATTATATCATTAACTAATTTTATTCTATCAGAATCACTTAATGGATGATTAACATACAATTCTATTGAATATTGTACTATTTCATCATCATTAGTTTTATTTTCTTTAAGCAATTTTTTTAGCTTTCTAAAACTGATTTTTTCATTTGAATAATCTTTTGTTTGTTTTAAAGATTCGTAAATATTGACTGAATTATTCTGTGAATAAATAGATTGAAATATACTAACTATAAAAACAATAAATAAAACAAAGCATTTTTTTTTCATAATATAATTTTTATCTGCGAACTCACAAATTTATGAATATTACACCCAAAAAATCATCTAAATATCAACTAAATAATTATATTTGTAACTATTTTAGTTAAATTTTAAATAAATCAAACATGAATTTAATCGGAAACAAGATTCGTTTATTGAGAGAAGAAAAAGGACTTTCACAAGAAAACATGGCAGCTGCCTTAGATATTACACAATCTAACTACGCTCGATTAGAAAAAGACGATAACCGAATCAGTGTTACTAGATTAATTGTCATTGCTAAAACACTAGAAACAACGGTTACGGAATTGGTTGGTGAAAAAGCGAATAATGTTGTAAATCAAAATCATAATCACGAAGCAATTACCTATTTAAATGCCAATTTTCAAGCGGATAAAGACCACATTACTACTTTAAAAGAAGAAATAGAATACTTGAAGAAAATGTTGGATCGTTGTATTGAAAAGTAGAGAAATAAGCAACTGATTATCAAAACAAAAATAAAAAATTTTACATATTTGGAGTAATTTACTTTACACTTTTGGAGTTTTTTACTTTACAAATTTTGAGTGATTTACTTTACACTTTTTGAAATTGAATTATTTAACAACAGGTTTAACCGCAAATCAATC
>Ga0315905_10001870_pt1 | contig 22354 bp, 11 predicted proteins | sample LakEriMetagenome_5_FD_203522 | JGI IMG/M metagenome (GOLD analysis project Ga0315905, IMG submission 203522) | Freshwater fungal communities from buoy surface, Lake Erie, Ohio, United States - Buoy 4 MA121 | ecosystem: Environmental > Aquatic > Freshwater > Lake | place: USA: Lake Erie, Ohio...
CACTTCTGGTGGTAATGCCTCAAAAGCAGCATCGGTTGGAGCAAAAACGGTGAATGGACCAGGGCCCGAAAGAGCGCCGTCTAATTCTGCTGCAACAACAGCTGCCGCAAGTGTTGTGTGATCAGGTGAGCTCGCAATAATGTCGAATACCGTTTGAGACTTCATTTGAAAGCCGGTACACAAGAAGATTAATAAGTAGAGTGTTTTTCTCATGGTTTGTTTAATTGATTTGTATATGCTTTAAACAACATAGGTCTGATTTGGTTCACACGCGGGCACATTTATCCTGGTTTAACAACAAATCCTCTGCTATCGGCTCAACAACGTGATGTTCAAACAACCTCAGCCATTACATCAAAAAACCCGACTCCGGTAATCAACTTTGGCTTATGAACGAGCGTACTTTGGATACTCGGTTGATTGCCAAATGGACCATTGTAGTCTTGGCGCTTGCCCTGATTGCTTTCGGCTATTTTCAACTTTCGCAACCTACCGTTGAAAAAGGAAATCCTCTTTCGGTAGTTCCCGCCAACTCAGCGTTGGTTTGTTCAATCGATCGTCTTGACGGCGCGACCGATGAGCTCAGTTTGTTTCGCACTCTTTTAAATAATTCTGGTCAACGCTCGGCCTTCAATGGGTGGTCACAAACTCTTCGTCAGCTCGACTCATTGCGCACGCAAAACCGAAAATGGTACGATTTGCTACAAGCATGCGGTTTGTCCTTTCAAACTTCTGATGCACTCAACCCCGAAAACTGGTCGTTGTCCATAGCACTTCCGGCCGATGCATCGGCAGCAGAATACATGATGCAATGGATTCCTGATCTCCCCAAACGCGAATTCAAAGGAACATCCCTTTTTGTTGGTGCTAACGCATCGTGGTGCGAACTGCACAACTGTATCATTTTCTCTCCTTCCACCGCTGTGCTGGAAGACATCGTTATTCAAGTCGACAATAACAAAGTCCTTACGTCGAATGAAGCATTCAACTCTTCGTATCTGCTTCGCAGCAAAGATGTGCCCCTGCACATTTCATCTCGCCTCGGTGAAATGGGATGGCTAACACTCAACCCTGTGTTTACAACCTCAGGAACGTTGCTCAATGGTTTCCTACCTCCCTGCAGCGAAGCACAACAGCCGCTATGTCTTCAGACAGCGGTCGGTGAAATGTCCATTCACAACGTATTGCCTGAAAGCACAACATTCCTGGATGTTCTGCATAGCTCTGAATTTGATTCAACCTGGAATGTGCTTGCTAACTATTACCAAGGCTCACAGGCTGAAAATTACTGGTCGCAAGCATGGCAAGACCTAGGTGATTCCTGCCAATGCGACCTCAACGAAATCATACTCGGCTGGCGACATGCTGAGCAGGGTGTTGCCGTCATCGAATTAGGCGATAGCTTGTCGGAAGCCGTTTCGTTTTTCAGTATTGCAGACAGCGTTAATGTCATTGATCTGCTCAATCCGGTTCTCACCAGCCAAGCAACACCGGCAGATGGCATCTATACTGTTGCCTTCCCGCAAGCGTTCATGCGCAATGCAATGCCCTCACTTTCGGTTGAGAGCAACTACGTCATGCAGAAAAATGGCTTTCTTTTCTGTTCATCCTCAATCCAGCCATTGAGGGCCATCCGAAATTCCATCAAAAAACTGGGTGAAAAAAACGAGTTCATCTCTTTTCTAAATCAATCCAGTAAATCTTCCGGGCGTTTCGTTTACCAGACAAACTCAGAAGTGGCTCTGCTGCCCTCCGCTCTCTCTGCTCTGCTGGAAGGAAGCGGCGCTAGAAGTTTTACTACAGAATTGAGTCGGCCTGAACAGATCATAATCAGTATCGAACTTTCTGTTCGCATAAAGGAAGCTTCACCTATTCAGGCTCCTTCAGACCCGGAACCCACCATAACACTAGAACAACCAGCTGAAACATCATCTGCAAGCGAGCGTTCCTGGACGGTCACAAACCACAACACACAGGAAAAAGAAACACTGCGCCACAATAAAGACAGCAAGCTTGAGCTCATCGGCGCTGACGGCAAATCATTATGGACAATTGAAATTGAAGGCCCCATTCTCGGCGATGTCGTTCAAATAGACGCGCTGAAAAACAACAAACTGCAAATGGCTTTTACCACAGAAAGCGCACTTTACATTGTAGATAGAAACGGCAATGCATTGCCGGGCTTCCCCTATCATACCAAGCCTCCCATTACATCGTCGTTACTGGCAGCGGATTATGACAACACCAAAAAATACCGGCTCATTTTCGCGGCCGGCGACGGTATGCTATTCAACTTTGGTGTGGATGGCAAGCCAACTTCAGGATGGAAATTCAGCAACAACGGCAGCGAAAAAATCATCACGGTCAAAACTCAGAAGATTGGCTCCGACGATGTCATTGTAACAGTCAGCGATCAAGGAAACATACAGCTACTCAAACGCACGGGTGAAACAAAAGCGGTGTGTTCCAGCAAGCTGGAAGGTTTCGACGGAAAGACTCTCGACATCATTTCCGGCAGCGACTTCAACACAACCAGCATTGTTTACAGCTGCGGTTCAAGTGCTAAAACCATCCAGCTCTCGGTTGAATGAGCCATGATCCGATACAGCATCTGAAGCGCGATAAAAAACTTGCTGTCGCCCTCTCTGGTTTCAAGTTCGAAAAAAGAAAACGCGAAGAGAATATCGCGTTGTATCTGTGCCTCTCCATCATCAGTCAACAACTAAGTACCCGCGTAGCACGTGTAATCTGTGATCGCTTTTTGGAATTATTTACCGGAGAAGAACCCAGCTGTGAGCGCATTCTACAAGTTGAAAAAAGCACCTTGCGAAGTATCGGCCTTAGCGAATCTAAATGCAACTATATTCATAATGTTTGCGAGTTCTTTCAGGAACAAAAACTTAGCGATAAGAAGTTACACGAAATGAGTAATGAAGATGTAATCGAAACACTCATTCAAATTAAAGGAGTCGGCAACTGGACCATACAGATGCTGCTCATGTTTGCCATGGCGCGCGAAGATGTATTTGCTCCCGATGATTTGGGTATTCAAAAGGCCATGACTCGTTTATACAAGCTCGATGCAACTTCACCCAAAGAACTCAAACAACAGATGCAAGCGATTAGCGAACAGTGGAAACCATTCCGCACGTATGCTTGCCTTGCTCTTTGGTCTTGGAAAGACGAAGGGAATTAATCGCGTCGGCCTACCTCTCTCAAGTGAACCACGTGCGAACGAACGGCTGAAAGCACCGTGCGATGTTCATTGTAGCCAATTCCAAACTTCTCACAGGTTTCTTTCACAATCTGATTGATAGCAGGGTAATGCACGTGCGAAATGCGAGGGAACAGATGGTGCTCTACCTGGAAATTCAGCCCTCCTGTAAACCAAGAAACTATCTTATTCTGGGTTGCAAAGTTGCTTGTGGTATTTATCTGATGCACTGCCCATTCTACATCGAGCTTGCCATCTTGAGCTACAGGAAAATCCGTTTCCTCTACTACGTGAGCCAACTGGAACACAACAGCAATCACAATTCCACATGTACTTGTCAAAACCAGGTAACCAATAATTGTTTGCCACACTCCAACCATCATCATTGGCAATGCAAGAAACGTAAAATAGTAAACAAGCTTAGTCGTCCAGAAACTCACATGATCCCAAAATTTGTACTTCTTGATTTTGGTTTCACCCACCTTTCCGGTGAAGTACTTCAAAAAATCGAAATAAAATACCCAGAAAAAATAATTCAGCGCGTAAAAAATGAACCCGTAAATGTGCTGAAAGCGATGGATCCACAGGCGCTTCTGATTCGTGTTCATCCTCATTACAGGACTGATATCTATATCGTCGTCCAGTCCATCTATGTTCGTGAAACTATGATGAATCATGTTGTGTTTGGCCTTCCATAGGTTCACATCACCTCCCATCAAGTTCAGCGAATAACCCATCACATTGTTAAGCCACTCATGTTTCGAAAAACTGCCATGGGCGCTGTCATGCATAACATTAAACCCAATGCCTGCGAGCGTAATTCCAAGCGCAGCGCAAAGACCAATGCTCATTAACACACCGGGAGTATAAAACACAAGCCAGATATAGAGCGCAACCAGCAATGAAAGGAAAATTCCTGTCTTCAGGTAGATTTTCCAGTTACCCCAACGCGAAAGATTATTACTCTCGAAGTAGGTGTCTACACGCTTGCGGAGCTCGTCAAAGAACGGGTGTTCCTTGGTATTAAATGAAACAAATGACATGGTGATTTCCTTGATTTCGCAAACGGAAATTCCCGATTGCGCCGGCAATTTACATCATCCCAAGGCCTTCAACCGTTAAACAGAAATAAAAGACAACATAGGCTTGTTAATTCTACTCATTCTCAGGCAAATAGAAAAAAATTCTTCTCAAAACAGAACGCGTGTATATTTGCAACGCTTTTGGCACTGATAATAAGAAGTGAAGAGGGGTCTCAAGCCCCTCTTTTCTTTGGTATCAACTCCCAAATCCTAAACAATGATTACCCGAGAATCGGTCACACAGCTAATAGAAGATAAAATCGCAGGAACAGACATGTTCATTGTGGAGGTAACTGTGCGCCCGGGCAACGTCATAGACGTTACGCTCGACAGCGACAGTGGCATCACCATCGAAGCCTGCACCGAGGTGCATCGCCACTTGCTGCACTCCATGGATCGCGAAGTGGAAGACTATTCGCTTGAAGTTTCTTCACCCGACCTCACAAAGCCCTTGAAAGTGTTTCGGCAATACCTGAAAAATATTGGTCGCGACCTCTCCGTGAAAAAAGCAGACAAGAGCAAAACCGAAGGCGAACTAGTTGCCGCGACGGAACAAGACGTTACGTTGCTCACTTCTCAGAAGGAAGAAGTTCCGGGTAAAAAAGGAAAAAAACTCGTGGAACGGGAAATCACAATTCCCTTCACCGAAATAACCGAAGCGAAAGTGATGATTCGCTTCAAATAATAGAAAGTAGAAAAACCGTATAACGATCATTAAAATCAAATCCGATGAAAGGTTTAAATCTGATGGATGCGTTCGGCGACTTCAAAGAATTGAAGAATATCGACCGCGAAACCATGAACCAAATTCTCGATGATGTCTTCAGAAGCATGATTCTCAAGCGCTGGGGCGCCGACGACGGCTTCGACATCATCATCAACCCCGACCGTGGTGACCTGGAAATCTGGCGCACACGCGAAATCGTATCCGATGGCGAACTCGATGATGAAGTAGCTCAAATCGAAGTGAGCATGGCTCAGAAAATTGTTTCTGACCTGGAAGTCGGCGAAGAATTGATTGAAGAAATCAAGATTGAAGACTTCGGACGCCGCAACATTTTGGCCATGCGTCAAAACTTGCAGTCGCGCATCATGGATCTCGAAAAAGATCACCTCTATCAGAAATACCGCGAGCGCGTCGGCGATCTCATTTCAGGAGAAGTATATCAGGTTTGGAAGAAAGAAATGCTCGTGCTTGACGATGAAGACAATGAATTGATTCTACCCAAAGACCAACAAATACCTTCTGATTTCTACAAGAAGGGCGATACCATCCGTGCCGTTATTTACAAGGTGGATATGCGCAACAACTCACCTCAAATCATTTTGAGTCGCACCGCGCCTGAGTTCCTAGAAAAACTCTTCGAACAGGAGGTTCCGGAAGTATTCGACGGTCTTATCACCATCAAGAAAATTGTGCGTGAACCAGGCGAACGCGCCAAAGTAGCAGTTGAAAGCTACGATGACCGCGTAGATCCTGTAGGTGCATGCGTTGGTATGAAGGGAGCGCGTATACACACCATTGTGCGTGAGTTGCGCAACGAAAACATCGACGTCATTCAATTCACCTCCAATGAGCAACTCCTGATAACCCGTGCATTGGCTCCTGCAAAAATATCGAGCATCAATCTGGATCACGATAATATGAAGGCAGATGTATTCCTCAAGCCGGACCAGGTTTCGCTCGCTATCGGAAAAGGCGGTAACAACATCAAACTCGCAGGCCGTCTTACCGGTTTCGAAATTGACGTGTATCGCGAAACAGATACCGACATCGACGATGTGGATTTGGAAGAGTTCTCAGACGAAATCGATGCATGGATCATCGAAGAGTTGAAAAATATCGGTTGCGATACTGCTCGCTCAGTGCTGGCTATTCCTAAGGAAGACTTAGTTAAGCGTACCGATCTCGAAGAAGAAACCGTAGAGGAAGTAGTTCGTATTCTGAAAGCCGAATTCGAATAATCAATCGAAATCTAATTTTGAAAAGTGGGGCCAGTCCCCACTTTTTTATTTTCCATATGCCCTAGATCGACACGAGCAAGCAACACTGCAAGAAGCAGCGCTCCATAGGTGACTAGCTTATAATGATTGTAGATCGCGTTGAAAGCTCCCAACCACAAAGCGGTATTGAAACAAACGGCAACCAATGCCAGTACTATCCAACGCCAATGGGCGTATGAATAACGTGAATGAAGAAGCGATGACAACACACAGGCGAATGCCGGCAAAGCAAACAAAAACGCATAATGCTGCTGGTGCGGTGCAATCAACGGAATAATCAAAAAAAGATAACTTATCTCGCGGAATTGATGATACGGACCGGGCGCTGCTTTGAATGGCAGAGTGCGCAAAAACCACAGCGTAAGTAAAACGAAAAACAAACGAACGAGCGTTATTGCAAGGGAGAGTTTTTCCATGCTCACGTCGGCTATGTGTCGCCTATAATCCAACCCGTTGTGTTCGCGTGCCTCTGCAGAAAGCAACGTAGAAAGCAACGTAGAAAGGCCGTGAAAACTTGTTTCTTCGACGTCCAAAACGTGCTTCGTCTGCCGCGGATCAATCAGTTCCAAGTATGAACTCATCAACAGCTCATTTCTCGCTTGCCCCAGCCATAATGACGGCAAGAACCATAAACCTAAACACACTAAAACTGCCACGAAGGCTGCTTTCAAGCGAAAACGATACAGCCAATATGGAATAAATACAGCAGGCAGCAATTTGATGGTGATGGCCAACGCAAGCCACGTTCCGGCCAACCATGAACGGCCTTTGCTTTCCTGATGAAGCGCCTCCAACGAAAGAGCTAACAAGAGAATCGTGGTTTGTCCTAGGTGCAGATTACTCTTCACAAACCGCAGCATACAAATCACCAACAAAAGCAAGAGCCATTGCTTCGCGCGTGCGGTCAAAACCTCACTTGCCGCATAGCTCATTACACGTTTGAAAACATATACCACTAGCAGCAGATTGATGCAAAGCCACAAAAACTTACTCAATACCGCCGGCAGAAGTGCAAATGGATAAAGCAGTGTGGCAAAGAATAAACTGTAGTAGTAATGATAGCCATCAAAAAAAGTAATGGCGTATACATCTTCACCGGCAAACAAGGACCGAGAAGCGGATAGAAAAATATCCCAGTCGTTTCTTCCCTGAAAACTCTCCACAATGGCGAAGGCCAGCATTGGCAGCGCAATCCAATACCTTTTCGCTATTTTCACAATATCCAAAGAGTGCATTACCGTTGAATCACAAACCGCTGTGATTGATCAAAGCTGTCACCAAACAAATGGTACACATACGTCCCATTCTGCAAATCATTAAGCATGAAACGCTCGCGGTGATAACCCATTCCCATCGACTTGCGGTCGAAAATCGTGGCTACTCGCTTGCCCTGCATGTCCAGTACTTCCAATGTCATCTCATGCGGCTTCATTAAATGAAATCCAATCACAAGCTCAGTGTTCGCCGGATTCGGATAACACGCAAACAACTGCTCCTTCGGATACACCATCATGTATTCCTCATTTAGAGTTGGCAACGAGATGTTCTCGTCGCCCGGCATGTACAAAACAAATTGCAGGAAACATATGTACATTTCCTCGGTGGTCGACTCTCCCCAGGTCATCAATTGCGGAGGGTCATTCGGATTCATCGGGTTATCAGCGGTATTGTCATATGTAGCCAGGCAATGCACAGTATATCCCGCAGGAATGCGTGTCAAATTCGGAAATGCAAATGAGCCTTGCCAATTGAAATCCCATTCTGGTATCTTAATAATATTAATGGTATCCTGTGCGCTTGGACTTACGGCATAGACTTCATAGCTGCTGCAGATCAGATGCCCATGAGGCCCAACACTAATCAACGACACATCCACGGGAACCTCAATGGTACCATGAAAGGTTTTTATCTCCCCCGGTAATATGAAAAACGGCTCATCCAGATGTTGCGGATTAATCGGTGCCGTAAGAACGTATCGCTGAATAGGCGTATCGGCGAAGAAAATATTCACACTCGACTGATCGGCTTGATCTATAGATGAAGGTCCGTAGTGCATCTGAATCAACAAATCCGAATTCGCATACAGTTTCTTACCCAAGGTGGGGGGAAAAACCAGTGGGCTGGAACCCGGCACCCACGCACTGAAGAAATTATCGACTGGTTCAAATCCAAATCCGCCGAACTGGGTGTATCCATATTCAGGAGTAGCCGCATCCAATTGAGCTGCTTCGCCGCTTACATCAACGCCCAAAATCGCGTGGTGACAAATGTTTTTATTGTCGGGACGAACCTCGATGGCCTCTATGTCACGATCTTCTGTGAGGCCTGTTGGTAGCACGAACACCTGGTACATATCGGCGTTATTACCCTCGTGCTGAAAAGGCTCAGCCAGTGTGAGAACCAAATCGGGTGTTCCTACTTGCGAACCTTCGGGATAAACCGGAACAGGTGGTGTTAGCGAAGGGTCGCCCTCAGGTGAGCCATTAGCCACCCACTCTGCAATGGCCGCGATCTCTTGATCGGTCAGCACGTTCTCATCACGAAACGTTCGGTATGTATGATCCGGCGTCCAAGGCGGCATGTAACGAATGCCTGTGACGTATTCTACGATAGAGGCTGACGAAGCAACTTCCGCGTAGCTCGTCAATGGCATCGGCCCAATTTCACCTTCACGATGGCACTTGGTGCAATGCTCAAAGATGATGGGCGCGATGTCTTCGGAAAAGGTGACTTGCGCATGCAGGCTCACAGCGCAGCAAATCGCAACAAGGGTAAATACTCTTTTCATGGCAGCTATTTTTCGATTATACATCCTACAGCCGGAACGAAATGTACTTCCACGCTTCGGCCCTGCAATATACTGTCTAACACACTTCTTAACTCTCGGTTCTTCACATGTGCCCTTCGCTTTCCAATGCGCAGAAAGCTGTCGTCGATGCGGCCGTGATAAACGACCGTATCGTTTTGCAAAACAAAAACTTCAGGCGTCACGGTTGCGTTAAGCGTGCGGTGCATCGTATCGTCCAACACAACCGGAAACGGGATTTTGTATCCCTCCTGAAAAGACGCAACCAAACTGTCAGTCAACAATGGCCCCACTGCATATGCGACGAACTCCACTTCCTGAGGGGCATAATCTGCCGACAATTCTCGCATTTCCAATGCATAGTAGCGGCAGATAGTACAAGTTGGCGACACAAAGAACGAAACCTTCACTTGCCCTAATGCAACATGACATGCAAAAGCCCATAAGATGAGCATGAGAATATTTCGGATAAAAGTCATGTGCTAACCATGTACTTCATGCACAGAAGTTGGCTTAAAATTACCATGAAATTCATGATTTTATGGAAAAACCCGACAAAACAAACTAACTTGCACCCGCAAATAAATTTATAACAACGGCAAACGTCAACAGATCACAAAGCAATGAAACAGTAAGCAGAAGCAAACATATAGCTCCCTGAATCTGGCCATTGCGTTGTGCACTCCTCGACAACTTTTTGGATTATGTCTGAAGTAAAAGGACCACAAAGGCTTGGAAAAGCAGCAGTAACGCTCGGCGTTAGTAAGGACACTATCGTAGAATTCCTCTCGAAAAAAGGGGTTACGTTAGAGAATAACCCGATGGCTAAGATTGAAGCGGAAGCGTATGAAATGCTCCTGGGAGAGTTTGCCAGCGACCAAGCAGCCAAAGAAAAAGCCGCTGCCACTGCAGCCAAAGTGCGCGAATCGCGCTCAACCATCACCCTGGCTGATACCAAAAAGACCAAAGGCAGCTCTAAGGAAGACGAAGAGCCCGAAATCGATTACAGTAAGTTCAAGCGAAAAGTAGAAGTGAAGGAAAAGCCGGCTCCAAAAGCAGCTGAGCCCGTTGCTGAAGTCCCTGCAGAAATAGTGGATGAAACTGCTTCGATAACTGATTCCAAGAAGAAAGAAGAAGAACCTGTTCAGGAAGAAGAAAAAGTTAGTGAAGTAAAAGTGGTAGGTAAAATTGACCTTGCCAGTCTTGAAAAGCCTAAAACGAAAGGCCGTAAAAAGAAAGAAGATACCCCGGAAGCGCCGGATGAAACTAAATCTGCCGCTAAAGGAAAAACTAAAAAAGCGGTCGAAGAACCTGCGCAGATCGTCGCTCCTGTTCCAACACCGGAACCTGAAAAGGCTCCTGAACCTGAAAAGGAACTCATCCGCGTTAATGTTCAAAAGCTTACAGGTGTTAAACTGATGGGTAAGATTGAACTCCCTACAGAACCTGAAAAGAAAAAAGCCGATGCTGCCAATTCCGAAGCAGAAAAACGCAAACGTAAACGTGTAGGCAAGGTCGATATTCAACGTCAACAAGAAATTGACCGTCGCCAACGCACTGCGGCAAAGCCCGCTGAACCGAAGAAAACAGAGCTCAGCGAACAAGATATTCAGAACCAAGTAAAAGCCACGCTAGCCCGTCTTGGCGGACAAGGAAAATCGAAGTCCAGTAAATTCCGTCGTGAAAAGCGCGATTTCGTTGCGCGTCGCTCCGAAGAGGAAGCAGCGCGTCAACAAGCAGAAAACCTGGTATTGAAACTCACCGAGTTCGTTACCGTAAGTGAATTGGCCTCAATGATGAACATTCAGCCTACTGAAATCATCAAAGCCTGCATGCAGCTTGGCATTTTCGCATCGCTCAACCAACGCCTCGATGCCGAAACCATCAATATCATTTCCGGAGAATTCGGATTCGAGGTGCAGTTTGTAAGCGCCGACGTAATCGAACAAATAGCGGAAGAAGAAGACAGCCCTGAGACCATGATAACGCGTCCACCGGTCATCACCGTGATGGGTCACGTCGACCATGGTAAGACTTCGTTGCTCGACTTCGTTCGTAAAGCAAACGTAATTGCCGGCGAGGCCGGAGGTATAACACAGCACATTGGTGCGTACAGCGTGGAGCTGGCTAATGGAAGAAAGATAACCTTCCTCGATACGCCGGGTCACGAAGCGTTTACCGCCATGCGTGCGCGCGGTGCCAAAGTAACCGACTTAGCCATCATCGTAATCGCGGCCGACGACAGCGTGATGCCGCAAACGAAAGAAGCCATCTCACACGCTCAGGCGGCAGGTGTACCTATGATTTTTGCATTCAACAAGATTGATAAACCCGGAGCAAACTCCGATAAAATCCGCGAACAGCTCTCTGCCATGAATATCTTGGTGGAAGAATGGGGCGGTAAATTCCAAAGCCAAGAAATCTCGGCCAAGAAAGGTCTTAACATCGACGCACTTCTCGAAAAAGTATTGCTCGAGAGCGATATGCTCAACCTCAAGGCCAACCCTGAAAAGCGCGCGGTAGGAACCGTAATCGAATCGGCCCTCGACAAAGGCCGTGGTTATGTGACCACGCTGCTGGTTGAAGCCGGAACGCTTCGCGTGGGTGATGCGATTCTCGCGGGCCACACCAGCGGACGCGTAAAGGCAATGTTCAACGAACGCGGACAAAAGGTGAATGAAGCAGGACCTGCAACGCCGGTATCGCTGCTTGGTTTCGAAGGCGCTCCAAACGCAGGCGATAAGTTCAACGTGATGGAAGACGAGCGCGAAGCACGTAACATCGCATTGAAGCGCCAACAATTACAGCGTGAGCAAAGCCTTCGCACGAAGAAGCACCTCACCATCGAAGAAATCGGTCGACGTATCGCATTGGGCGACTTCAAAGAGCTCAACCTCATTGTTAAAGGTGACGTGGATGGATCTGTTGAAGCACTCACCGACTCCTTGCAGAAACTTTCGACCGAGAAGATTCAAGTGCGCATCATTCACAAAGGCGTCGGACAAATCAGCGAGTCTGATGTACTCCTTGCCAGTGCCTCCGATGCGATTATCATCGGCTTCCAGGTTCGACCTAGTGCCCCTGCTCGTAAAATTGCCGAAAACGAAGAAATTCAAATCAAGCTATACTCCATCATCTACAAGGCCATCGAAGAGGTTAAGGAAGCGATGGAAGGAATGCTCTCAGCTCGTATCGAAGAGCAGATTACCGGTACAGCCGAAATCCGCGAGGTATTCAAAATTACCAAGGTGGGAACCATTGCAGGTTGTATGGTACTCGACGGAAAGATTGGTCGCACCAGCAAGGTGCGCGTAATCCGCGACGGTATTGTAATCTACACAGGCGAACTAGGTTCACTGAAGCGCTTCAAAGACGATGTGAAAGAAGTAGTGAAAGGATACGAATGCGGTCTCAACATCGATCGCTTCAACAACATTGAAGTGGGCGACAACGTAGAGGCATTCGAAGAAGTAGAGGTGAAGCAGACACTCTAATTTAATTGAGCGTTTTTACTTTATACATCTATATTTGTTAGGTTCAACCACTTAACTATCTCTTGGTGTATGCGGTTTGCTCTCGCTTCAAATCTGCTCGTGTACTTTCTGTTGGCTGCGTTTAGCAGCTCAGCCCAAGACATTTTGATTTTTAGCGAGAACTTTGAATCTGGTGGCGGTTCCTTCAGTCTCAACAACTCAGGTCCGGGAAGCAATAGCGGCTCGAATCAGTGGGTTGTAAACAACCAATACAACGGAACAGGAGGATGTGCCAACACGCCTGATCAAACCAACACAACAGGAGGGAATATCGGCGGTGCTCCTTTCAGTCAATACCTCCATATCCAAAGTACTACGAACCCATCATCCAATGCGTGCTTCGATCAGGCTCAAACCAGCGATCAGTTCGCTTACATCAGTTCGGGGTTTTGCACCTATGGTTTAGATGAAGTACGCATCAGCTTCTTTTGGATCGGTCAGGGAAATGCCAATTCCTTTGGATCACTTTGGTATCAAGCCGATGGTGGCGGTTGGACACAAGTTGGAAGCAACTTCAACACTTCGTCCACATGGCAATATGAAGACATTACCAACCCTGCATTCAGCAATGTAGGCAACTTGCAATTCGCATTCAGATTTCAGAACGATGCATCCGGAAATGGAGGAGAACTCTCATTTGGTGTGGATGATATCAACGTGGTAGCCGATCTTTCAGTTGCAGACCCGGTAGAAATCACCATCACATCGGTGGCCCCCAACCCGGTGTGTGAAGGCACCTACCTCACCATTGGTTACGAATTGTCGGAACCACTATGCAATGGAACATATCTGCTTGAATTATCCAACAACGGAGGATCCTACCCGTCAGGCTTTACCTCATGGGCCATCAACATAAACTATCCAACCACTTCAGGAATCACCTCCATTCTCCTGCCCAACGGAGCTGTTGCTGGCGATTGCTATACGGTTCGACTGAGCAGAACATCTCCGGAGCCGGCAATAACAGGTATCGCATCAGCATGCTTCGAAATTATTGAGTGCCCCAATGAAATTACCACGGCTCCTATTGGTCCTCCGGTTGTGACTCTCGACCCTCTTCCCGTTTGCGTGGGAAGCGTTATTGACATCCCCCTTTTCTCTACCGGAATCTTTGCCGCAAACAATGCATACGTATGCCAGCTCTCCGAGCCTGACGGAACCTTCTCAACTACCCCTCCTATCGTTGGAAGTTCTCCGGATGCAAGCACTTATGACCCTGCTATTGTGCCTTTTCCGGGTTCCGTTTCGGGCATCATACCCGACACCGAACCCGGATGTAATTATTACTTACGCATCGTCTCCACCAACCCTTCTGTGATAGGAACTGTATGGGGACCATTCTGCATTCAACGATGCGACGTCACGACCAATGAAACACAAGATATAAGCTTCTGTATAACTGAATGTGCCAATGATCCGGATGGAGAATCGCAAAACATCGTATTAGATGTAAACACAAACAACCAAACAGTCAACTACACAGCCAACAACGTTTTCACCACTCAACTTTTCTCGAGTCAAACATTTACACAAATTGGAAACGATGGTATTCTGGGTGAAATACAGGCCAATGATGATGCTATTCTGGAAATTACCGTTCCCTGTCTGGAAGAAGCAATAGCACTGGGAATTCCTATTGGTATGAACTACCTGCGCGTTATCGCCACCGATCCATCCGACCCGGCCAATGCTGTAAGCACCCTCATTCGAATTACGGTAGGTAGCATTACTACCATTCCTCAAATAATCACGTCGTATGATTATGCAGACTTTTCGGTGACCGATACGCTTTGCGCGCCGGCAAGCATTCTGCTCATGTTCGATCCATACGACCCTTCCGATGGATCTACCTACGAATGGAGTTGCAGCGGAATCAATAACGGAGCTCCATTCGAATCCCCCAACGGAGCAACATCAAACGTATTACTCGTTACGGCCAATACTCCCACCATTCTCGATTTTTCCGTGCAACGCACAAACAACGGTTGCGTGAGTCCTTGGAATCCTGTTCATTCAGTTGTGGTTGCAGGACCGCCCGTAGTATTTATTCAGGGGCCAAGCCCCGTCTGTTTGGGTGATACTTCCAGTTATGAAGTCCCTTTCATTGGCAGCACCTACTACTCATGGACCACTGATGCGCTACCTGAAGAGGTTGCATTTCAAGATACTTCTAACAACGTACTGAATATTGCGTTCGATGAAGCGGGCAGTTATACTCTTAACCTAAATGTGCTGAATCAATGTGGCGCTAATGACGATTCGTACACCATCACGGTGGTAGAATCACCAGTTGCTGATGCCGGAGCCGATATCGATATCTGTGAAGGCGACGAAGCATTTCTTGACATAGCAACGGGTAATCTCCTTACCTACACGTGGGCCGATGCATCAGGGACTTTTGCAAACAATAACTCAACCACCGCGAGTCCGTCGGTCGACACGGAATACTATGGTACCGTTACCTCAAACGTTGGGTGCTCAGATACGGATACCGTGCTCGTGATAATCAATTATCCCGAACCTGCCATTCAATATGTAGACAGTATTTGCCCGGGTGGTGATAATACCATTCGTTTGCAGGCCGATTCTACCGGACAATACCAGTGGAGCACGGGTTCGACCGATTACTACGCTCCGGTTTCTGATACCGGCATGTATTATCTGACGGTAGACATTCCCAATGCCATTTGTCCTCATTTAGCGGAATATCACGTAATCCCGGCAACACCGGAGCTACCTATTCTTTATGCTGATAGCGTTTGCCCGGGCGGCGCTGAGTTTATTCAACTGCAGTCGAACCTCTCAGGACAGCATATCTGGAATACCGGTCAAGTCAATCCAACTATCTACGTTAATGATACCGGTTTCTATAGCGTAAATATTTATGCGCTCGATGCTCCTTGTCCGCGCATATTTCACTTCCTGGTAGAGGCTGATACCTGTATATTCAATGAAGAGGAAGAATATGTTTTTGAACCTCTCTTTGCCTGGGTCCCCAATTCGTTTACTGCCAACAACGATAAAATCAATGATGTGTTCGGACCCGTATTTTCGAATATAGATTTGGTAAGGGATTACCGCTTTGTCATCTTCGACCGTTGGGGAACAGTAATCTTTGAAAGCACCGACCCAAATGAACGTTGGACAGGTGAGTATCAAGATGGCGATCATTTCATAACCGATGGCGTTTATTCCTGGCTACTCTTCTTCCGAGGTCGCGACGAAATTAACTCACAGTCGTCATCCGGTATTGTATCGATTACCCGCTAAGAATCTGCCCTAATATTGCGCTATGAAATTGCTGCGGCTTCTGCCCAATACACTCACGCTGGCGAATCTGGCCTGTGGGGCTATAGCGTCCTACCACATCGCGCATTCGTTTGATGAAACTTCGGCCGTTTACCTCATTTTCCTTGCAGCACTTTTCGATTTATTCGACGGCGCCGCCGCGCGTAAGCTTGGGGTAAATGGCGACATGGGACGCGAGCTCGATTCACTGGCCGATGTCGTTTCTTTTGGACTGGTTCCTTCACTCATCATCTTCAATATGCTGGAGCAATCGCTCGACGCATCACTCCAACCTCTTAAATATATCGCGTTCGCAAACGTGCTTGCCGCCGCCTATCGCCTCGCCCGTTTCAATGTTTCGGAGTCGACCGGAAAAACCTTCAATGGCATGCCCTCACCTGCCAACGGTATCTTCTGGGCCTCTATGCTGGCGATTGTTGTAGAGAGCAATCACCCGGCCATGCTACCCACCGACCAATGGGTGTGGCCCACCAACCTCGTGGTTACGTTCTTCATCATTACCTCCCTTCTGATGGTCTCTCAGGTTGAAATGTTTTCATTCAAGTTCAAACCGGGTGGTATTGCTGCGAATAAAACACAAACTGCATTTGCCATATTAGGAGCCCTTCTTTCAATTGCAGTTTACGCCTTGTTTGAGAATTGGCTTTTCATCATTCCACTGCTCATACTGCTCTACATCGTCACTTCCGTAGCGACGTTCATTTGGAAGAGCAACGCCTGATTTAGGGACTGGGGACTGGGTACTGGAGACTGAGTACGGGGAACCGAAAGCGTTGTCCTTTGTAAATTAAGCGAACCTTTCGTTACTTCTTCATCCACTCATTAGTCACTAGTCATTAGTCACCAAAAAAGGCCCCCTTACGGAGGCCCTTTTCATTTTCTATTTCCAATGATTTTACTGCACCACCAATCGCTGCGTTTGCGCACGACCGGCGTTGATCATTTCAATCATGTACACTCCTGCACTCAACTGCTCATCGAATGTGAGTGTTGTGTTCAATGAACCTTCAACCACATACGTACGCGTGGTTACCGAGCGACCCGCTGCATCCAACACACGCACTTGAAGCTGCCCCTTCTCGAGGTTGCTCAAGCTCACATTCACAAACTCACCGTTGCTTGGGTTTGGATAGACCATCGCGGTTGTTGCATCAACATCCGTTGCCTTCTCCATATCTACCAGTTCATACTCCAACTCACCGGAAGCCGCAGTGCCTGCTACCTGTATGCGATGCATAGGGCCGTAAATACCGGATCCGTATGCGAAGTTCGGACGAATACGCACATTCCAGGCACCCACATTACCCAAGTTTGGTAGAGCACCCAACTGTAAGTACGGCGTGTTACCTGTTGTTGTGTATGTGCTTGGTAATACCGATACGGATGTGCCATCAGCGCAACTTACTACTTGTGTAAACTCAAAAGTGTAGTTCTGTACGCCACAAGCTTTCGGTTCTCCTGCAACCGCATTGCCCACCAACCAATTGCTGCGCAACAACGATGAATTGCAACGCTGTGATGCACGAACCTCTGTGTTCGGTTGAACTCGAATTACAACATTGGAACAGTTGCCACCGGAAGACCCCAACACATCAATCGGCTCTGCTGCACTAGCGCTATTCAACAAGTTGTAACGAACATCGACTGACGCTGCATACGTGCCTGCATAACGCAAGGCAAGGGTTGGGTTGGAAAGCGTTATCAAACCATTCGTCCCAGAAAGCGTTGTTGCATTACCAGCCGTTGCGCCCGTTGGAGTGAAATTAAACGTATAGCTAACCCCTTGTGATGCTGCGCCACGATAAATGGCCTTGTATGTATCGCAGAGATTCAATCCACCGGCAGGGATAACTGTAGCACATGTGCTTGGCATCAAATGCTGAATACACAGTGTGTAGTTACCTCCCGTTATACCATTAGCAGCTCCTACAGAAATGTAGTAAATAACTCCGGGGGTTAGTCCTGTATAATTCAATCGCTCAAAGTCACCTGCTCCTGAACCCGCGTTTTCAATACCTCCGGGCATGAGTGTATACACCGAACCAACCTTTTGATACAATTCAATGACATCGTCATTTCCTGCGCTAGTCAATGTAATACTAACACCTGTTGACTGTGCCGTGAAGCGGTACCATTCATCTAGACCCGTAAAGGTTGAAGACTGAGGTGAATCGGATGCACCATCCAGGTTACCGGTTATCGCATAGCAATTTGGGTAAGAATTATTGGTACTGAAGAGTACATTCGTTGCATAAGTCGGAGAATCATTTCCAACCAAGGTTGAACAATTCTCATCTATTCCCCCATCGCAATCATTATCAATAAAATCATCACAGACTTCGTTCGCTGCAGGGTTGACCGCAGCGCTAGCGTCGTTGCAATCATTACCAAGCGTAGATGTAACCCAAGTTGCACCGGGACTTGCGCAAGCCAACTGCGTCGAACCTACACCGGTAGCGGTATATCCATCACCATCCGCATCCAGATAGTACAGTGTTTGAGTTATCGCTGCTGTGATTACACCGGTAAAACCATCCAATCCGGATTTGCTAAACGAAGATGGTCCTGCAGATGCGGAAAGCGCTGAGGATCCCATAAACAGATCAAGTTCACCTTGATTCAATCCGTTCAATTCAGCCGAAGGGTTATAGCCGAATGAAATCGCTGCATTTAAACCTGTGTTAACTGCTGGTGTAACGGTGAAACTTCTTAGAATACTTGAGTTCGAACAACCAACATTCGTGCTGTTGCCGGTGTTTCTTGTCACCGTGGTCAACCCTGGCTCTGCGCCCGCTGCAGCGATCGCTAAACCCATACCTCCAAAGTTATTCGATGCATTCGTTAGAGTTCTTTCCGATTCAACATTGCCAAGCACATAGGATGTTGTCGTTTCTGTGATTGTGGCTGTCGAATTCAAAATCACCTTGCTAGCACCCGTATTCAAAATACCGTTTTGACAAGCCAAGGATCCCGATCCAGTGATTCGCATATCTCCTGATGTGAAGCTCACACCTGCAGCATTATTCACTACCACATCATTAAATGATTCTCCAGAAACAAAGGCTGAGCTAAAGGTTTGTGGGGAAGTTCCGGTGAAAGCAAGCGTCGACCCGTCTGCATCTATCATATCGATAGTGCGCGAATCAGCGAAATTACCTCTGAGTGAAATTGTATTATTGTTTGGCTGAAGCTTTGACCCTGTCGCAGTACCACCAATGGTGAGGTTACCTTTCACAGTTAGCGTATTGTTTCCAACTTGAGGCTGAATACTGATATTGCCCGCCGAAGCAGTTGGTGCTATTGTAAGGTTGTTCAACCCAGCAACGCACAAGCCCTGATTTGTGTTGTTATTTTGAATTCGTGTTGCCCCACTAGGTGTAGCCATCACAAGTGTTCCTGTCAAATTATAGGCAGTTCCATCGCCATCGGCACCAAAGTGATTGGATACGGTAATTGTGTTGCCGCCATCATTCAAGGTAGTGCCTGTTGCCATATTAAAATAAACCGAGCTGTTGGGGGTAACCGGTGAAGAGAAGAACGTCGAAGCATTGCTCGCCGCATCAACATTACCACCCAAGTTAAATGTCCCCGTGCCCGTAAATGCCACATCTAAATTAGCATTCGCGGTTTGAGCCAATACTGATCCCGCGTTGCTTGTGAATGACGCTGTTCCTGAATAAATAAACTGTGTTCCTGTATAGGTACCTGATTGACCGTAGGTCAGCAATGTGGTATTGTTGCCAAGGGTAAATGTTCCGGCTGATTTCGTGCTGCTAAGGATATAAAGGCTGATAGTATCATTCGGGAATGAGAACACCTGATTGCCGTCGCCAAGAGTCAATATACTCGGTACAGAGCTTGAATTCAATACCGGGCTGCCACCGAAGATAGCGCCATTTGAAGCAGTCAAATCTCCCTGAAGACCCATGTAGGTGAACGGTGCACCTGTTGCTCCGAGTACAGTAACGTTGTTTACCGTGAGATTACCCAAGACCTGGAAAGGTAAACCAACCGGGCTTGAAGCCGGCAGATTGCGAATGTCCGTTGCAGCAGCAGTACCTTGCAACGTTAGGTTACCGTAAGGTCCATTTGCTGTTGGAAATACCACTGTGGAAGCACCCGTGTGATTGTAATTCACGGTAGAGTTTGATTCCAGTGTTCCTAATGTTGGTAAGGTGTTGTTTTGTAAAACCAATGTGCCCTGGTTCTTCACATCCACCAAACCCGTGTAAACTACTGTTGCAGGAATAGTGAAGCTTACAGCGTTGGTTCCATTGCCTACAATCAGTTTGGAGAGTGTGCCTGTAATCGCCCATCCCAAAGCCACAGGTACAGAAGCGGTTAATGTGGCATTTGTTGCGGTTGCATTTTGAGAAAGCGTGATGACGTTACCCGTAACGTCGGTGATGGTAGTTCCCACAGGAATACCTGCCCCGCTGATGGTTGCACCGACAAACAAACTTATAGGACTATTTGGACAACTTGGCGGATTGGTAAATGTCAAAATATTGCTACCGCTGGTAGTCGAAGCAAAAGGACTTAAACTCGCTGTTGTCTGCATCGATGCCAATGAACCTGGATTGTTTACTATGTTAAAGTATTGGCCATTGTCGGTGAAGTTCACCGGCCTGGTTCCGGAACCATCGGTGTTGGTTCCCCAGCTCAATGGACTTGTTACGTCGCCATTTGCTATGTTGTAGTAATTCACCGGCTGCACACATGAACCTGTTACAGGAACAGTCACAGATGTTGCGCCTGTTGCCGAAACAGTCAGGTCACCATTGTAGATTCCCTCGGTATCCGGTTGGAAAACCATATAGATGGTTGCACTGCCTGTGTTTGGAGAACCACTCGCGGTAATGTTTACCGATGAGGTGTAAGGTCCTCCGGGTGTCAATGAAATACCGTACTGACCAACAGGTGACGTTGAAGGAACGCTTACCGTAATGTTTCCGGTGAACCCTGAGCCCGACACATTGAACACCTTTTCAGCAGAAACACCCAACGGTGGTTGACCACCAAAATCAAGTGCGTTAGCAGTGCATGTCAACTCAACACCAATCGCAACCGGTGCAAATTGCAACCCGCGGAAGGCATAGTTGGCAGGTGCAGTAGCACCCAACTGCGTACCTGTTGCGGCGCTGCCGTTATCCGTTAATTTATAGATTTGATTTGAATTGCCGGAAGTGATATACAACACCGGGTTGGCGCCACTCCAATCCACTTCCAAGCCACGTGCTCCATTCGTTATCGTCGCATTAACACGCAACGTATATTGATAGCTCCATGTTGAACCCGACTTGGTGTACTTAATCACACCACCACGCTGGGTAGTACCGTTGACCCATGTTGCATCGTCAGCGATGTAAAGGATGTTTCCTGCAGGATTGATGCTGAAGGAATATGGGCTGGTGGAAGCAGCGGTTGCATAAGTGTTGTCGGTCAAACGCGTAACAGCGGCGTCAGCGGCGCGAACAGGTAATCCGTTGGCTCCCGCCTGATATACTCCCACTCCACCCGTAGAGGCAGAACTGAAGTATAGATTATTATTATAAACGTTGACTACACGGGTATTAATAGATCCCAAGCTCACAGGCGTTGAGTTGCGATTTTGTAGGTAATACAATCCAACACCCGCGTTCACCGTTCCTGCGCACCAATACGAATAACCATTGGATGCTGTAGAACGGAAGTTATTGCCCGAAAAGAAATCGTATGCCGATGTTGTTGTAACACCATCACTGCCAATTGTGGCAATGACACGCTTATTACCGGGGGTAGTTGTTGCAACAACACCACCTACACCTACTACTTGGTTATAGCTGGATACAGACAAAAACGAACCGTTTGACGAACGAATCATCTGACCTCCTGAAGTTGCAGAACCCGACTCTGTAACGTTCCAAGGAGCCGTTGTCGGTAAGGTGCCTGCACGCGGCAATACAAAAGGATTAACAAGAGCTCCGGTCGTTGAATTTAACTCCCATAAGTTAACTTGTGATGCAGCATTTGACAAACCCGTTGTTCCATCACCTATGACCTGAACAACAATATTACCTGCAGTGAACAGACCTGAATATACCGTGCCGCTCATATTGACGATAGTCAGATTATTCACCTGAGTATCGGCGCTGCTAGAAGTTATTGTTCCTGTCGTTACAGCAGTGGTAGCAGACGCAGCCAAACGCACGTAGATAACTACGCTGTTGATGGTTGTTCCCAAGTTCAAGGAAGAGGCATAACCCGAACCCGCTGAAGTCGAAATCTCATAACCGGCAGAGGCATTCAACGTCAATGCGTTTTCTAGGTTCGCAGCTGTAATGGTGAAATTTTGCGTTGTAGAAGCTGTTCCTGCAGTGGTGACGAATCCTGATTGGCTAACTGGCAATGACGCAGGTGCGGTAAT
>Ga0315905_10001872_pt1 | contig 22350 bp, 19 predicted proteins | sample LakEriMetagenome_5_FD_203522 | JGI IMG/M metagenome (GOLD analysis project Ga0315905, IMG submission 203522) | Freshwater fungal communities from buoy surface, Lake Erie, Ohio, United States - Buoy 4 MA121 | ecosystem: Environmental > Aquatic > Freshwater > Lake | place: USA: Lake Erie, Ohio...
ATCATAATATGATGATGAGTAATAATCTTTTCTATTTAATTCAGAATATTTTTTATTTGTTAGATGTCTAAAGTTAGTTAATTCTTCTATTTTTTTTTTCAAAAAACTTCTCTTTTCTTTTAATTCTAATATTATATCTGATTTCTCTACCGTTTTGAGTTTATATATTAGTATAATTGTATTAATAATAGAAGCATACTCTACTATAGAATAAACAGTTTCTTTTAAATTTATTAGTTCCTTATATAAATCTGTTAACAATGCAGTAATATTTTTTTCTATAGTATCAATTGAATTATAAAAGACAGTTAATTTATCAAGTTCACTTTCAAAATCCAGTCTTTCTACCGATAATTTTTTTATAGGGTCGTTATTGTAGTCATTATCACTATTATTACTATACGCTAGAGTCTTGATATCATCATTCATAGGGACTTCTTTAATGTTTGGGTTTTTATACTCGATATTTTTTGTTAACATTTTACCAGATTTTTCATAAGAATTGTTAAATTTTACATATTCATCAATTATATTAGTATAAATATCTTTTAAATTATTATAGATAATTGTTAAATCGTTTAATAATCTCTTAGTATTATTAGTTTCCGGACCACCGCCGGAAGATTTATATTTTAAATTTGAAAAATACTTTATTAATTTTAGATATTTAATATTATTTTTAATACTATTATCTCCTACGAACTCTTTATCATTATCTTCGTTAACGAAGTAATTATAATTATCAATTTTATTTTCATTTTTCGAACTCTTTTTATAGACAGAATTAGATGATTTATTATCTTCTATAGCAGCAGCCGCAGCCGAAACAGATACATTAATAGGATTATTTTGTTTAGTTAGAATAGTTTCAAAAGTCTGATTAATAGTGTTTAATATATCAATATCTATATTGTCTAATTTGGTAGTCTTCTCTTTAATCTTATTTATAGCATTGGTAATATTAAGAGAACCTATTTGTATTTTACCGCCACCCTTTAATCCGTCATTACCTATAAAATTTAAATACTCTTTACTTTTAGCTCTTTTTCTGATATTTTCTCCTATTTTATTTGATACTTTAATATCCTTGGGTTTTATTTTATAAAGTGTTTTTAATTTTTCAATTAACTCTTCCTCGATAGCTTTCTTAATATCTTCGTCATTCTCTATAATTTTATTTTTTAAATTTTCGATTTTATACTTGAATGCTTTATAAAAATCTAAAAGAACTAAATCATCGATGCTGCCATAATTTGAAGTTTTAAATAATATATCTAATTTCTCTAAATCACTTCTAACAATAGCTTGTTCTTTATAATTTTCATTAGGTACTATCTTTGGTACATAATAATAACTTTCCCCGTCGTCCATTATTTTTAAGTAAGGCACTTTTCCTAATTTATATGAATCATCTCTTAAGGAATTTAAATCAGTCTTCAACTCCAAAATAGTCGAAGGGATTTCTATATTATTTGAGCCAGCATTTTCTTTAATATAATTTATTATTTCATCAGGAATATCTACAAAATAGTCAGATTTTATATCTATAAAATCGGAATTCGAATTTTCTATTTTATGTGACGATATATTTAATTTAACCCAATTATAATAATCATATCTATAATCAAAAAGGAATAATAATGTAAAATATTGCCGCAAGTCATCTTTTAAGTTTATACCAATAGTCGAACCGTTATGTAATTTAATATAATTGCCAGAATTATTTGTTAATATATGTAATGCGTTTGCTCTTTCAGCCATATAATTATTAATAAACTCTATTATAATTAATAGATATAACTTTTTTACTAAAATTTTGTTGCTATGATACTTGTTAGTATCCATAAATATATTGTAAATAATGATAGAGATTTAGTTAATTTTTTTCTGTCTTCGTATGATATAATATTCTCGAACTTTTCTTCTTCGTCTTCTTCTGAATAGTTATTCTTTTTCTTAATATTGAGTATTACTGGTACAATTATTAATATGAATATTATACACGAATGTACTATTAATCTTGTTATTCCGTTTGTGCCCATATAGAAATAGTAAAATAACGAGCGAATACTGTTCATCGTATTGCTTAAATTCATATAATCTACTTTAAAACCATTATCGATATTTATGAATAAAATGATAAACCAAAATATTGCAACGTATACAACGGCGTAATATATGAAGCCTTCCTCGAAACTCTTTATTATATTGATATCAACACACCATTGCACAAGTATTAAAGAGATATATCTTATAAAAAATGTAACTATTATAAATACAAATCTGTCCTCAAAGGTTAATTCAGTATTCTTATAATAATTATTGGGATTGTTTTCAAACGAAAGCAACTTGTTTTTTATATTTTTTAATTCGTTTTTTTTTCTCTTTTCATCCATATTATCATCTAATTCATTGTAATCGTCGATTGCTTTATTGAAATTTAATATTGAGTTATTGTAATCTTTATTATTACCATCTATGCTATATTTATTATTAATATTGGTTAAATTTTTAAACTCATAATTTTTTTGAATTGCTTTTAAAATACCCATATATTTTTCTCTATCAGAAGAATTATGATTCCCAGCTTGATTTTCACGACTTTCTTCGGCCGATGAATTATCAATTTGATGTTTGCTAGCATATTGTGCTCTTGTTTTTACAGAATTTATTAATTCATCATACGGATTATCGTAGGTTAATTTTGGATCTAACCTTGCAGATAATCTCTGTGGCTGCGATTGACGCAATATAGATGTTATTTCCTGTATATCAGACTGTCCTGACTGTCCTGACTGTCCTGACTGTCCTGATTGTCCTGACTGTCCTGATTGTCCTGACTGTTTGAAAGGATCTGAAGGCTCACGAGAAGGACGTGAAGACTGGCGAGAAGTATAAGGATCTGTATTCGTTTGTATATTTGATAAAATAGCTTCTGTTGTTTGTGTTTCCGAGTTTTTTAAACCTTCTCTTGGTTTTATAATTTTTTCTTCAACTAAAGACCGTAATAATGAATCTATATTTTCCTTTAGAGATTTTTTTATTTCAATTTCGCTATTATCTTTTTGTTTTAATTTTTCTACAATATTTGTAACGAGCTTTTTAATTTTATCAGTATCGGTAACAGTACCACTTGGAGTATTATTATCAACGATTTTTTCAACTTCGTCAGGATCTGCTCCATCTGCTCCTTTACTTTCACCTTCTCCTCCTCCGCCCCGCATAAGTTTTCTCACGATTTTACTTACATTATCTTTGGTAATATTGTTTCCATAAGTATCGATAATTAATTTTTCTAATTTTTTATATAATATTTTATTATTCCTAACATTTTTAAATTCAGCAATTTTAATTTCGTTTATTATTTTAATAATCCTTTCATTTAATATATCATCCGACGATCTTAGTTTTCCGCCGCCGTTACTGTCGTTGCCTCCTCCTTTAATTACAGGTGTTGTTGAAGTACCAGATATAGACATTGCATACTTTAGTTTATCATATAATACCCTCTCTTTTTCATTAATTTCCTTAACTTCATTAAATTTTTTATAGATAAGTTTAATAATTTTAGAATTCTTTTTGTACATTTTGATAAAATTATTATAAAAGTTATATCGTAAATTATAATTTTTTTTTAAATCAATATCTTTAATCAAAGTATCTATCATATCTTTTTTACTTTCTTCCTCATTATCTTCTTCTTCTTCTTCATTAATATTTAATATATTAGCATAGTCTAATTTTTTATCCATTATACTAAAAAAATAATACTTCCTTATAGGTATTATAGATAAAAATATCAATTTTGAACTGTATATATCATTTTCCATATTATTGAAAATAATAATAATATTAATAGAATTCCGGCCAATATATTATTAAATGAACTTCTAAAATAGTATAACATGAGGTAATTTAGAAATAATAATACAAGTGACCAATAAAGTATCAATATAATACCAAATACTGATAAATTCAAATTATTATATATGGTATTTTTATTCATGAACTGTTTAATTTTATTCTGAAAATGCTTATTAAATTGTACTTCGTCCCGAAATATATTCTTTATAATATCTGATTTATTTTCTTCTAATCTCTTGGTATTTTCTAATAATTTTTTGCGATTTAAAGGAATATATGCAGATGGAATATATTTGCATGGAAATAAACCAAAAATATATAAATATCTCTTATTATCTTTATTGAGATTATCATTGTTTAAAAATACATTACATATCAATCTATAATTATACTCATTATTATTCATTATATCATTAGTTGGCTTTAACATAAATAAATATGGTTTTCTAAACTCCAATCCCATATCTTCTACGCGATCACAGTTATCCTTAACTTGATCAGTAGCAGTTGTAGAAGTGGCTGTTGTAGTAACAGGAGCAGCAGCAGGAGCAGCAGCAGGAGCAGCAGCAGGAGCAGCAGCAGGAGCAGCACAAGGAGCACAATGAGCAGAAGGAGTAGAAGGATCAGAAGCAGGAGCAGGAGCAGAAGCAGAAGCAGTAGCAGAAGCAAGAGCAGGAGCAGGAGCAGAAGCAGAAGCAGAAGCAGAAGCAAGAGCAGGAGCAGGAGGAAGAGTTTGTCTTTGATTTAGTTGTTGAAAATGTTCTATATTTTCTCCCGAACGTCTACCATTTAATAAACCCTTTTCGTCAATTAATTCGTCAACTATATTATCTAAAACAATAGACCCTCCAGTTACTGTAGCTACAGTAGTTAAATTCTGCTCACCACTCATTAAACTACTTGATACATCTGGTTTACTTTCTGATATAGTTGATTTAATAGTTTTTGATTTTTTCGCAGTCGAAGAAGATTCCGAAGAAGATTTAGAAGAAGCTTTTGCCGCAAAAGATTCTATAATATCATAAAAATTCATATTATTATATTTATCATATATATATATAATAATTATTTGATAATATGAAATCAAAATAATTTATTAATATTATTATTTTTTACTAAGGCCAAATTGTAAATGATTCCTATCATTACCATATTTATAAAATATGTTGCGAACAATTCATAACCTATTGTATTATTGGCATTATCATTAATAATATTTTCATGTACAAATGGGTTTTTAGAGATTATTTTGTAGATACTACAATCGCTCCCTATATTATTATCATCAACTGGTATATTATATTCAATTCTTTTATTATTTATTTGATAATATACTGATTTTATAATATTCATTAAGTAATTATTGGATTTATCAAGATTAATTAATCCGCTACTTATCAATTTATAATATATAGATTGCAAATCAGTAGCTTTTATAAATTCACCTTTAGAAGTTAATTCAGTATTTTTGCTAACAGCATCGGTAATTAAAAAAGTATCATTAATATTTAAATTTTTATTTTCATATTTTTGCTTTTGCAATAATAATAATCTAAACAACTTCATATTTCTATAATTGTCTATAAATAGCATGAGCGATGATTGTGAACTGTCTGTATTTTTTCTTATAATAACAAGAATATCGTTTGCGGTTGGTCGTCCATCTGGTTGACCACTTGGAGGATACGCGGATATTAATTTATTAAAATGGTAATGTGAAAGAATTTTAGTGTATTCATTAACATGTTCGTCTATATATGACTTGTCGTAAGTATTACTGAATAATTTACTAAAAATTTGTTTTTTATCTTCTTCCAGAAGAAGACTCTTATCATTATATTTCTTATAATCATCAAAGAACTCTTTTTTTAATAAGAATTTATTCCATATTTTTTTATTATCATTATTCGTGTAAAACATAACATATTCTTTAAAGAATTCGTATAATTTTGTATCTTTGTCGGTTTTATCATAATTTTTGAATGAGCTTATTAAGTTATTAATAATGTTTATTAAATCTGTTTTAATTCCAGCAAATTTACCAATATATGCATTGAACTGTCCTATATTACTGGTAATATCTATTATATCTTTATATGTAACTTTTTCGTTTATATAGTCAAATAGATTTTTATCAGAATTTACTATAATCACATCATCTTTTAACATATCATTTTTTCTATATAATTTTTTATAAATTAAATTTCCAAATTTATTATGATAATCTTTAAAATTACTATAATCATAATCTATATCTTCAAAAGATTCTATAGCATTACCTGTAGAATCGATTACTATATCGAACTTACCTAACGCTGCATCTTCGGAATCAGCCAACGACAGATTATTGTAATATATAAAAGACATTAATACGTTTGTAATAAGATATAACTCATAATACGGGCCTTTTATGTAATTATCTCTCTTATATGAATAGCTAATAAAAGGGATTATCATATTATTTAAATCATTTAAATCTCTTTTATAAGAGCTATTTAAAGCCCCGTATATAAAATTTAAATTATAGTTTGTATTATAATTGATAAATACAATTATATATAATATAAATATTAATAATATGATTACTGGTAGAATAATTTCATCAAAATATTTATATAATATATCAGTATATTGAATATAAAATATTATTAGATATATTATAGATACTGCGAAAATTATTAATATGAAATACGCAAGTGTTTTAATATTTTTAATATAATACGAACCGACGTCATATTCTAAATCATAATAGCTGGGATTATTTAAATTTTCCAAAAAACCGAAATATTTCTCATAAAATGTATTCTCGCTATTATAAGAAAAATCTACTGAATAATTTTCTTGCGACTCTAACGGAGAACTAAATGGTTCGTAATTAATACCAAAAAAATTTGATTTGGACATAACACTTCCTTCTTCCGTCTTAAAATCAATATATTCTACAATAATTCTTTTAATCTTTGTACTTCCATCATTACTTTCAATTTCTTTAGAATTATAAATACATTTTAGAATATAGTCAGTTAATTCTACTAATAATTGATGTTTTTTATAAATATTATTTTTTATTACATTGTCTTTCAAATTATCCTTTATATATTTAGAAATATCTTCATTAAAATTCTTCATTTCATTTATTGAAAAACAAATTAGGATTTTCAATAATATTTTCCAATTTTCTTTAACCAACGGGTCTGTACTTTTAGATGTTTCATCAATACTTTTTTTTATATTTGTTAGCTCATCTTTTATACCTTTATAATCTCTTAATGAAAAATTATTGAGAATATCTTCGGGATTATATGTATTCCCTATAGCAGGTTTCTTTTTACTATCCAATGCATTATAATAATTATTATATGTTGTTTTACCATTAGTAGGAAAAAGATTGTTTATCTTGATTACAGGAATATCTGCCGAAGTAAGTGGTATAAATATAGTACCCCCGTCTGTCGATTTATCAGTTATCGAGGTTCCTTTAAATTTATATGTAATAGTATCATCTATATTTAACTTAAAATTTGCTTCTACTCGATATCCTAAATCGTCACGATAAGTTATATTAGTTATATATGCGTATATATATTTAAACAATACTAATTTATCTCTTGTTAAGCTTTGTGGAGAAGGAGCTATTTTATAGCAATCTTTTACTATATTTTTTACTATATATATATCTGATAATTTTGCAATTTTATTTTCTAATTTATTTACAATTGCGTTTAAAATATCACCATCTAACTTGGGATATTTATTGTTGGAAAATGTTAATAATATATTCATAAAATTTAATATTAAATAAGAGAACATTACTATTATTATAAAATATCCGATAGACAAAAATTTATATTTGCTACCTTTTATACGTTGTTCGTCGGGATATTCTAATATATTAGCAGATAGTGCAATTAATATATATAGGACTCCTATGACTACTATGGTGGATAAAATATAATACGAGATGTTCTCGATATTATAAGTATTAATACCACTTAATAATGGATTATTATAATTAAAATAATTTTTATAACCTACTCTATCGCTTGGGATATATCTCGCAATTATTATAATTAATGCAAAAGTAAATACTGCAATACCAAGAATAATGGGTAAAGACTTAATAATATTTCTAATAATATTACCATCTATATTATCAATAGCTAAACAATAAACATTATTATATTCAATTAAATTGTAAAAGATATGTGCATATATTGCTAATATAATTATTAATATCATGACGTAGTATGTTTTTGTATTAAAAATATCATTAGACGATAGTAAATTGTAACTATTATCAGCGATTTTAAACCTCGAAGTTTCAGCTTCGCAGTAAATGTCGTTACAATATTTCTTTATATTAATATCCGAGACATCTTTAATATAATTAATTTTAAAAAAAGATAGTGATATATTTTTCAATTCGTTTATAAAAATTATTATCATCATAATTAATACGATAAATAATACAGTATTCATTTATAAATATGATACACTTTATACATTATAAAGAAAAAAAAGATTATTAAATTATTCTAAATTTTTTTTACCAACTTGTCCAATAATATAGAATATATAGATTGAAATAATGATAAATGAGATAATTAAAAAATTAGATTTAATAGCCTGAGACAATATATATATGGACATGAAAATTAAAATAAAGTATGCTGTAATATACTGCGTTACGTCATCTATTTCGTCGTTTATTTTACTAATAGACTTCTTTTTATTATATGATTCAAATTTATCTATATTTTGTAATGTTAATTTATAATTGTTATTATTACTTAAAGCTCCTGTCTTAAGATCGGATAATTCGCGAAATAACTGTATATTAAAAGGAACATCTGCGATAGAATTAATATTTTCATCTATAGAAGACTTTCTTATTATATCAATGATCTTTTTATTATTATCTTCTTCATCATTGTTTTCTTTAATTATTATGTCTAATTCTTTTAAAAGCATAATATAATTGAATAAATCAGTATCTATGTAAATTTCTGTAATTTTTTTCAAAATCAATGAGAATATAATTGTAAAGATAGCAACATTTATGAAGGCAAATATTATAGAGTATGTGTAATTATTAGATTTGACGTTGCCTGCGTCGCCTGCGTCACTTGCGTCACTTGCGTCACTTGCGTCACTTACGTCACGTGTGTTATAGACATTGCTAAATACTATGCTTAGATTTAGTAAAAATACAAGCCATAAAGCGATAAATAGAGGTATGCTATAATGCAAATAATCGTTATAAACTTTCATAATATTTAATTGGCCATTAATAATGCTATAATTCCGGTTGATAGGTATTGTATCGCTATCTGATTTCGAATTTTTATAGTTAAAATTCTGCGATATTCTATCAAAATCAAAAATATAGATAGATAAATTCCACATATATGTGTTTTTTATTTTAATACTATTTTTATCATAAACTCCTTTCTTGTTAGTACATATGGTATTGTATTTTTCAATATTATTATTTAGATCTTTCATATATTTTAGATATATTAGCGGATATAAACTGATTAATGTAAGTATTAAAATAAGAGTAGTTATAGATACTAACTCGAAATTTTCAATCATAATATATTATATTCTAATATATACTATAATAAAAAAGATTCTATAATATAGGTCTTAGTGCACTATTTCTATAACTTTTAGATTCTAAATCGGATAATTCTTTGAAGAACTCTTTAATTCTACTAATGCGTTCTTTTTCGGTAATAATTCCTTTGTTATATAAAGCGGTGGCTTCTTCGTAATTTTTGAATATGATATCTGATGATAAATAATCCCTTTTAAATAAATCACTAAACAAAAATTTAAAATTTTTTTTAAATTCCATAATATTTGCCATCATATCATATGCATCCACAAATTGATCTTCCTTACCTACATCTGGATTATCATTATATATTTGAAGCGAATGTATATCTTGCAAATCTTTAAAACTCATGGTATTAAAGCTCATTATTTTGTATCAATTTATATATTATTGTAATAAAAAAATAAAAATTGATTAAATCAGTAAACCTAGTACCTATTACCAATAACCAGATATATGTCTTCTAATCAGAAGCTTCAAACTTTTGTAAAGGATAAAGTAAATAAGAACCTTCCTTGTGATGCTATCAATAGTGAGAAAGAAATTATTGAATATGTAAAGAATGCAATTAAAGAAGGGAAGGTAGAACTGAAAAACAAGAAGGGATCTAAGAATAATAACAATGAAGAAAAGCCTAAATACGAATTGTCTTCATATCAAGAATATATGAAGGAAAAGCATTTAATCTTTAATAAGAAAGATTATCCTGAACTTTCCAGTAAAGAAAGGTTGAAAAAAATTGCCGAAGAATGGAACAAATTCAAAGAAACTGATGAATATAAGGAGAAGAATAAAAAAAAGGAGAATAGCCCTGCTAAAATCAAAACTAATAAAGAAGTCTCTGATGATGAAATTGAAGTTAAGGAGACTTGTGAGGTATGTGAGCCCAACGAAGAAATAGACAATAAAAACGATGGAGAAAATGAAGTCGCTGTTAAAAAGAAGAAAGCAGGTAGAAAATAAATTAGATACTATTAAATGATAATTATATATTTCTTATAATTGATAAGTATGTGGCAAAACCATCTGCTATATTAACATTATTATTATAATTGGACATTCTAATATCAAAATGGCACCAACGGTCTCTGTATTTTTTAGGAATAAAATTCATTAAGAATAAACTCGCCATTAGTCCTTCGCTGTTTTTGCATTCATAGCCACTATTTTTAACATCAGCTACTCTCGATTTAATATAAGACATATATTCTATCCATGCAGGTATTCTTATATTTTTTTCGCTATATTTATTACCATACTCCACTATTTTACTAGAAATATTTTCATTTGTTGTAAAATATGTAAAGCTACTATGGCAATTTATTCGTTCCGACCATCCTGTTAATGTAGCAAAATCAAATATATAATCAGGCTTGTACTTATTACACGAGTATGTTAATGCGTCTGCAAGTATTAATCTTCCTTCAGCATCAGTATTCACTATTTCGACACTTTGCCCATTATATGCCTTAATTATATCATTGGGTTTTATAGAAGACCCCGATACTATATTTTCTACGAGAGGGCAAATACATATCAATCTATTATTATATTTTAATTTAGATAACATATATAAGATACTAACGCTAATAACAGCTCCTTCTTTATCCATATACATATTATTCATTCCATTTGATGTTTTTATAGAATATCCTCCTGTATCTATAGTAACGCCTTTGCCTATCATACAAACACTTTTTTTATATTTTGGAGGAGCATAATCTATAATTAAGAATCTCGGTTTATTTATAGAGGATTTTCCTACAGCATTTATTAAATTTAACCCAATTTTATCCATCTGTTTATCATTAAATACTATTATCTTAACATTATTACTATTTTTAAAAACCTTTTTAACATATTTAGTAAAATTCTCTGGTGTTGATATATTAGAAGGTTCGTTTATTAAATTTCTCGCATTATAAGAACCTTCAACTATATTAACTATATTTTTTTTGTTTTCATTTGATATTTGAGGAGCATAAAAGAGCATAACATGTTTCCTTTCAGATTTCTTATATTTATCAAATGAGTAATTTCCCTGTAATATTCGATAAATAAATGCTTCTATAAATTTTCTATCTAAATTCTCTAAATTAAATATTACTTTGTTCTTAAAATTATGATTATAATGAATAATAGTTTTTATTTTAGAGGAAACATTTATTATATCCAAATGATCTTTAATATATATATCACAATTCTTATTTGAAGCAACTGTTATAACATTTTTTGCGGTATCCTTAGCGTCATTAATAAATAAATTCATATTTATTTCCTATCTAAAGAATATCTTTTATTCTTAATTTCTTCGGTAACATCAGTCAATTGTGAATTTTCAAATCTATATATTTTATCGGCAATTTCTAATGCTGAAAAGCGATGAGCTATTATAATCACCGTGATGTTTTTTTCATTAGAACACTTTTTAATAGTATTTTGAACCATCTCTTCGCATTCTGGATCAAGCGCTGACGTTGCTTCATCAAAAATTAATATATTGGGATTCCTTATTAAAGCTCTTGCTATAGATATTCTCTGTTTTTGACCGCCAGATAAAGAGCTGAGTTCAGTACCTTCGAGAACTGTATTATATTTATTGGGAAGCATGGATATGAACTCGTGTGCATTTGCTTTTTTTGCAGCATTTATTATATCTTTTTCACTTGGATTCTCAATACCGTAAGCTATATTATTTGCTATAGTATCGCTAAATAATATACTGTCTTGCGCTACATATCCTATTTTTTGTTTCAACCATTTGTTATCATATGTATTTGAATCTATATTATCTATATAGATATTTCCTGAATTTATTGATAAAATATCCAAAAGACATTTAACTAATGTACTTTTGCCCGAACCTGAATTTCCAATAATTGCTATTTTATCACCTGCATTAATTTTAAAATTTAAATTTTCTATTAAATTATTTTCGGCTTTCTCATATTTGAATTTAATATTTCTAAACTCTATTTTCCCATCTAAATTATCATCAAGTGGTATATAGTATCCCCTCGGATGCATATTGGTATCAAGTAATTCCGATATTCTTTTATAAGGTTCTTTGCATTTGATAAATTCATTATTATATTGTATTATAGCCATCACATTATCATACAAGCTCTGATTGTGAAGAATAAAAGATATAAGACCTTCTGTACTATTTAAATACTTTGCTGCTAAGATTATTCCTATGGTTGTAAATGTAGGAATATTACTAATTAACAATAAATTCATGCCATATAAAATAGTCTCTTTAAAAATGTAATTTAATTGCTTATTACTAAATAAGGTATGTTTATCATTAGTTATATCTTCGGTTGAATATGTTTTTATTATTGATATGTGGGATATTGTCTCGTGAATATAAGTCCCAGTTGTTTTATTTAATTCTTCGTAACCCTTCATTATTATTTTATTGGTCTTCTCGTATAATTTAGAAATTCCCATATTTATAGGAATTAATAAACACACTAATATAGTTAATTTCCACGATATTTTATTGAGCATCCATAAAGTAGCTATTACATGAACAAGAGATCTTGTTATAACATTGATATTTAAAGAAATACTGGTTGAAACAATTCTAACATCGTTATTAATGTAGTCCAACAATTTGTTTACAGGGGTTGTCTCGTAAAACCTCGATTTTTGATTTATTAATTTATTATATATGATTTTTCGTAATCTTATATTCATACAATTTCCCGAGTATGTAAAGCATGCTCCTCTAAAAGAACATGCTACCATAGCCAATACATTTGCATACAATAATAGAATTAATCTTTCTTTAGAAAAATCTCCTAACATTATTTTACCCATATGCTCATTAGCATATACACTATAGTATGAACCTGTGCAACCAAATATCAATCCTGCAATACTGTATTTCTTATCATTACCTATTAATTCTACATAACGCTTTATTAATTTCATTTATTTTTATTTTATAATTATACTCTTATATTATTTATATAATAAGGTTTGTATTTATAATTTTCATAGTTTTAGTTGCCTCAGTTCTCAATATATTATCACAATTTTTAGTAAAGACATTCTCAAAAAGTATAGCAAAACTCCTGCTTGTATTTTACCGCTATTACCACCACAGTATTTATCAATGCTCTTTGAAATATTCATTACACTAATTTCAAATAAAATTACTTGAGTTTTCCTTCATTACTTTTGTTGCAATCGTAAAAGTACAAAGAGTGTTTTTAACGAATGTTTTGTAAATTTCTCCATTAAAATTATCTTTACTTATTAGTCTTTCTAAATTTATTATATTACGAATAGTATACCCTTTTCTATCCCCAAATATTTTCTATTCCAAGCAATAATTGTTCTTAATATGTCACAAAATATTTTTTATATAATGTAAAAAAATGAACATGATTATTCAATGTATATTTATCAACGATTAATTTAGACTGTAAGAATCTGGATGTTTTATTTACAGTTTTTAACTTTTCATTCTCTGCAAATAAATCAGTTATAAAAATAGCGCTGCGTCTGCTACAACTGTTATGAGAATTGCTCGAAGAAATACTCCTTATTTTTGTAAATATATTTTTCTTCTAATATTCGCTTGATTTACTTTTAATAATTTATTGATATCATTATCTATATCTGAATTCATCTATTATATTATATATATATAAATATAAATTATACTATATAATAATAATGAAAAATATTATTAAATGTTTAATTTATTACGCTGATTTAATTGAATATGAAGAAAAAAAATATAAAATAGATACAAAAATAACCTATACAATCCCTCCTTATCAATATAATAGGATCTATGCATATCCGCGAAGGTATACGCAATAACCGCTCTAAAGTAAGCACTTATCCTTTTTACTGCTGGCCAATTCTTCATTCGTAGGCTCGTAATTATTATTATTTATATCTATATCCTGTGGTATATTATCTTCGAGCAATTTTTTAAAGAGTATATTTTCTAATTCCTTATCAATGTATGTATCGTTAACATAGAATGTATATTTGGTACTATTCTTTCGCTCGTTATCTACCATACCATATTTCATGGGAACAAATTGATTAAATGTGTTATTATTTTTTATATCATAGCCTTTATAGGGAAATAATACAATATTGTCTTCGGATATTACTCCTATAATTTTTATTAATATCACGTTTATTATTGTACCATTTGTTATTACAACAGCCTTTACGTGCTTTCCTTGAAATTTACCGACTCTATATAATATTAAATCTATATCAAACATATAATATTCGGGAGATTCTTTGTGGTATCTATATCTATGCATTAAATCGTGAACTATTTGTATTTTTTGCTTTGCATCTTTACCTGGTAAATCCATTTCTGCACTATTATTCAATTTTTCTTCTAAGAATTTATATATTTTGTTATAATATTTGAGTAATAATTGTATCTTTCTGTTATCTTTTTCAAGCTTAGGGTTCAGCCATTTACTCCAGTTATTTCCTTCTACGGCTATTATCAATTCATTGCAATTATTATGAAAGACCTGTTTTAATTTTTCATTGTAAGTATTATTATCAAATTCGTAATAATATACATTTACGGCTTCTTTCTTAATATTAACATCATAGGGTATGCTCGAATTTATTATATGTCTATTCCAAGGATATTCGCCGGTATTTTCATACATAATACGAGTATTCGAAGGCATATATTTAAAATTATTATCATAGTTAATAGCATCACTATTCATATTAAAGGTTTCAATATTTTTCTCAGTATCTTTTAAATATCTTTTAATTACTAAAAAAAATATAATAACAATTAATATTATAGATAATATATTGTACAGTATTATTATATTACTATATTTCATATTTTATATGCTTCTATAATCTAATAAGGAAATTATTGTATTTAAATTTTTTTGTATTCTATCTCCAGTATCATTTTCAAAAACATAGTCATTATTATATGCAGCCGATGCAGCCGATGCAGCCGATGCAGCCGATGCAGCCGATGCAGCCGATGCAGCCGATGCAGCAGATGCCTTAATATTTTCGATAGGAGTACAACAATTTAAATCACTGGTATCTTTACATTCATAACAAAACGGTTGATTGTACTCTTTGTTATTATATTTTGTGAAACCTATTCTTTTAACTCCTACAGGAAATTCACAATATCCATTTATGCAACCTCCTCTCTCATTATCGTATTTCGTATTTGCTTTATAGTACGGACACTCTTCGTTTACTGTACACTTTTTATCCCATATGCTATAATAGCTTTTTGTCTTACCTTCTTTGGTATAATGAGAATCGCATTCGAGTTTGTTTGTTATATTATTATTTCCATAGCAAGCATAAACTCCATTATATAAAACATTTCTTAGAAATTCATCCGAATTATTATCGTAATTTCTATCGACTTTTTCCAGATAATCCTTAGGTAATTCAAGGCGCGTGATAAATGTCTCGATGTTTTGAATAATATCATATTTCATAATGGGTATCAAAGATTTCTTCTCACTTAGGAATATATTATATGATTTATCTTCGATGTCCTTATTAAAATAGTACCTAATATTATTAATATTGTATTCTATAACAGGATAAAATACTTTTAATCTCGAAATATCAAAATCATTCAATCCATTTATGTAATATCTGGAATATTTTAATAATTTCATGTATTCGCTACCGATCACAGTATATGTAAAAAAATAGTCGAACTGTTTATCTATGTATTTCAAATCTTCTAACTTAATTTTTCTCAATCTTACTTTTGTAATATCCTGACGGTATGCTTTGGATATTGCTTGAATAAACAAGAAATCGCTCATATAAATATATGCTATTGTTTTTCCTCTAAAATCCCAGATACACTCTTCGATACCAAGTCTTGTGTTGCTTAAACATACAAATATCCCTTCTTTGTATTCTCCGCTAACAGTAACCTCGTTATTTAATATATACTTAGATATATACGGATCAATAAGCAATTTAAATTTATCAGTATTTATAGGGATAACATCTTTTGATATTTTTTTATTCTTATTCATATATTCAATTACATTTACTAAATTAGAATCAGTAATATGATAGGAAGATATCGGAGATATATTTAATATATTATCATTAATATACGTATATCCGTCTGAATTATTATTAAAATATTCAATATTATTACTGTAATATTCAAGATATATGAGATATGCAAGATATACTAGAATTATAAATATTATAAAGACTAGTATATTATTCATTTTTTTCTTTCCTAATTAAAGTAGTAGATAAAGAATGTTTTCTAAAAAAATTATAAGTATTGCTATATATCTAATTGCTGTTATATTATTATTTACAATTAAACCGAACATTATGTTTAAATCTGATGGAGAAATGAAGAATTTCGGCTATTTTATAAATAAAGAAACTACAATAATCCCCGTGGTATTATTTCTACCATTATTTGCATTAATATTATTCATATTTACATTAATTATAGAATCTATATACGTATAACATATGTATATCAGATAATGGAAGTAATAGATACCTTGTGTGGAAATAAAAATATATATGGAGATATATTGAAATGGCTGCAGAACTTTAATTATATCAGTAAGATATCTAAAAACAGTTGTATTTTAGTTAGTGGTAAAACTTGTATAGGGAAAACATATTCTATAAATAAAATATGCTCAGCTATTAATTATGAAATTGTTGCCATAAATAATAATAATTGTTTTAATTCTGAAGAATTGATCGAATTGATATTTAAAAGTACTACGTCATCTTTAATACAACAATTAACAAATAATATTAAAAAAAAGGTAATAATAATTGATAATTTTGATTGTATATATATATCCGATAAAAAAATAGCAATAACTCTTTTAAAACTATTAAATGAAGGGAAGATTAAGAATATTCCAATAATATGTATAGTAAATGATGAAATAATAAGAAAAATCGGAGATATTAAAAATTACTGTAAGGTGTATAATCTATCTAAACCTACGAAAGATGATATATATTCATGTATATCTTGTGAGAAATTATCAAAAATACATATTGATAAAATATATAATATATCAAAGGGAAATTTGAATAAACTATTCGATAGTATCAATAAAAAAGATGAATTGATATATGAGGATGAAATAGACGAATGTATTGATACCAATATATTATATTTGAATACTTTTAATAGACACAATATAGTCAGAATAATAAATAAAGAGCCGTGGGCTATACCATTAAAATTCTATGAAAATATTATTATAGAGCTTAATAATCGTAATATGTCTCTCAAATACAAAATAGAGTATTATAAACAATTCATTGAAATAATGTGTATATATGATTTGTATATGTATAAGAATAATAACGAATTGTGTATTGCGATGTTTGTATATTTTGTATATTATCTATCATTATTTAAATATAAAAAGGGGGTCGTTCCAAAATTAGAAAAGATTACTAAAATGCTAAAATATTTATCTTTGCAAAAAAAGAATATAAAGCATAATTATAATTGTAATAAATTTCCATTATACCAAATTCAAAACTATCATATTAATTTATGCAATAGAAATTTTGTCTTCTTTAATTAGATAATCAAATAAATATGAATAACGAGGTAGTTGTTCAAGATAATAAAGGTTTCATGGAAAAAATAGGTAAGAATTTTCAAGATTTTTTTAATGGAGCAAAAGAAGGTGCTGTAAATAATCCCGTTGTAAATAAAGGATCGGAAGCTTTAAGTGCGAGTTCCCAGATTGTTTCAAATGCTGTTAACAATATGACTATTGAAAATGCGAGAGAGGCATTTGTAAATAATGTAACTAATTCTTCGAGTTCCATTTATTTTATAATAATTCTTCTAATTTTAGCTGCAATAGTATGCTATATCATATATTATATTATTGTAGAAAATATATTATATCAAAAAAGAATATTAATACCGGGAACGGAAGCTCCTGTAGTATGTTCAAAATTTAGCGAAATATCTTTTTCAGATGTTCTTGAAGGAGGAAACGGAAATAAAAGATCATACTGTTTTTGGGTATACATATTTAATATCAATGATAAGACCGGTTCTCACAGACATTTGGCTACTATAACAGATGATAAAAATAGCCAAGAAGATGTTCAAGATTCTTCTTTGTGTATGCGTTTAGCCAAAGATAGAAATGCATTAGAATTAAGATTTGGTATAAATAAAACCTATAATGATAAAGAATCTATTAAATACAATGACGATAGAGAGAAGTTTCTTTATATAAATAAAGGTAATACCAAATATTTATGCGGAATTGAAATAGAGTATATCCCTATACAAAGATGGGTCCATGTTGGTGTTGTTATGAATGATAATGGTGGAGGAAGTATAACTACGTATATAGATGGAAATTTTGTAAAAACTGTTAATAATAAGACGGAAAATAAGAATGGGTCTGTTATAGATGTTAGTATATTAAATTTAGATCATGTTGGTAAATTATATATAGGTGGTAAAGAAGGAGAAAAAACCCCGCTTGGATTTTCGGGATTATTCAGTAGATTTACGATATTCAATTATGATTTAAATAGAAATGATATATACAGAGAGTATAGCGCTGGGCCTATTAAGGGCAGTTTATCATCACTTGGATTAGCTGCTTACGGACTTAGAAATCCTATATATAAATTAACTAATTCTGATACTGTTGTATATTATTAGTTTAGTAATTTAACGAAAAATGTTTTTTATTATATTTTTATTTCCATATTTTAAATAGATAGCTTAAAATTAAAATATGGTGACTCATCCAATTATTCAAATAATTATATCATTAATAATTTTACTGTTAATGGGGTATGTAGCATATAATATATATTTAATAGAATTGAAACATATGTTTAAAGGAAATAATGATATTAGAAAGGAAGTAGATATTCTTAAAGGAATATATGATTATAGTTTGGCAGAAGCGAAATACAATACTGTTAATAAATCTCATGAATATTTTATTGATATAGCTCCTTCTATAAATCAAGAAGGGGGCGCTGAATATAGTTACAATTTCTGGTTATATGTAGATCAAAATAAAATTACGAAATTAAAACAAGAAGGATCGGAAGATTTTACTGAAAATAAAAAAGATATTGTACTGTTTTTTAAAGGGGAAAAGAAATTCTATTTTAATGATAATGGAAATTATAATTGTAATTATAAGAGCCCCAATACGGGCAATACCGGCTCAGATACGGGCAATTATGTAAATTTAATTACAAAGAATCCTCTCGTTAGAATAAATAGCGATGGTACAAGTTTGGCGATTGATTACAACAATATATTATCGCCCGATTCTTATCAAAATAATTCCCTATATAAAAAATGCGACACTATGAATTCGGTAAACGACTGGAATGAAAAAAATAAAAACATGTTAGGGATCTATGATATAACATTTAATAATAAATGGTTTATGGTTACTGTAGTTATTAAAGAGGTCGCTGATAATAACAATATATTGACTAAGAATCGTGCGATATGTAAATTATATATAAATGGGATGTTGATATTTGAAAGCAAGGCCGAAACAATATACGGAGGGTCTGTAAGTTCCGATAATATATATTCTGCTACTCTTAAAAATAATAAATCTCCCTTTTATATTAACCCGACATTTGATGATGAAATAGTACACGATAAGAACCCCTTTTTTAATATTAGTAAATCAAATTATGCTTCGAGCGATGATAAGCGTCAAATTGGAAATATTCTAAAAATAGCTGATTTAAAATATTTTAATTATGCTATAAGTTTGGATATGATAACTAATATCTATAGATCAGGATTTACCAAAGAAATAGTCACGAGCCCTACAGTAACTAAACCCGCTAAACATTATCTATTATCACAGTACGAATTAGATAATAATACGGTTAAAGAATTATAATATTAATATATATTAATATTAAAACAATGCCTCCGAGAATATCATTAGCAGATTTATATTCTTTAAAAGATAAAAAAGAGCTTTCGAAATTTATCACTTTTGATAATATTATTAATATATGCCATAAAAAAATAAAGAATACCGCTACAATCGGGGGAATGAATATATTTTACGAGATACCCTTTTATGTATATGGGAAGCCATTATATAAAATAGAGGATTGTGTTAAATATATAGTAGATTCCTTGCGAAATAATGGGTTTTTTGTGCAAATACTTCCCGAACCAAATATAAATATGATATATATATCTTGGAATCCTAATGAAATAAATAAGCGGAAATTATTATTGTAAAAATATATATAAACTTATTTTATGTTATACATATACATAGTAAAGAGTTGATGCAAATTTTTGTAAAAACATTAACGGGAAAAACAATCACATTGGAAGTAGAATCTTCCGATACTATCGATGCTATCAAAAGTAAAATTCAGGATAAAGAAGGGATTCCGCCAGATCAGCAGCGCTTAATCTTTGCTGGGAAACAACTTGAAGATGGGAGATCATTGGCGGATTATAATATTCAAAAGGAATCTACACTACATCTTGTTTTGCGATTGCGCGGAGGATATTAGTAAAAAATGATTATTTGTATATATACAACAACAATCAGATAATTTCATGAGTAACAAGGAATATGATGCTGATAAACAACATATAATAGAATTGTTTAATAATAATGTTAGAGGTCTTGAAATTTGCTTAGATGGGCAAAATACAAAGCATTGTGGAAAAGAGGGTCATTGGTTAGAAACAAAAATGGGTATACAACATAACTCTAAAAATGAAAAAATCTTCGAAAAAGACGACTATTGGAGATTTTAGCGCATCGGAATATGCCTTTTCGCAAAAAATAAAAGGGTTTCAATAAATATCATGAATAATTGGACGGATGAAATGGTATTGAATAGAAGTAGTTTTATTAAGATATTTGGAAATCCAAACCCAAAAAAGAACAATAGATGCTCTTGGTCTGGAAGTTGCGTTCCTACCTATAATGATTGGAACTCTAATGGACAAATATTAACAGTAAGCAAGGAAAATGATATAATTATTTATTATTCGTTTTCTAAGGATACTCGCAGTAAAAAAACGACTATTCCTATATTCCTACAACATGATAACATAGTAATTGCTTTATGGAAAGCTGAAAAAATGAGGGAACATCCGTATTTATATAAAATATATTTTGCAAGTATTTTATTAACAAAAAATTGTAATAAATTAGATTACAATTCTATATTTTATAGTGTAAATAAAAGAATTATATGGAATAATCTATATATTACTAATATTTATAACAATATAAACGCATATTTTTCGGAATTTCCAAAATTTTCTTTTACTATTACAAATAATGAAAAAATAAATAATATTATGTCTTTTATTATAACTGAGATTAATCTAATAGATGAAAAGCTATTATTAGAATTACACCGACCGAAAAGAAAAATGAGACAAGACTATTATAAAAAATATAATAATTCTTTTATTCATCTTTTCTATCGGTGTAAATGATCGCATTTAAGCGACTAACTACAATTTGACGGCACTATCGCGGTTTGTAGTTTTTGTAAATCAACTCCTCTCTTATACCTTTCTGGTCGTTCATCATATTCTATATAATAGTTAAAAACTTTTTGAATATTTTTACAACCATTTTTATCACGATTGATACAACCATTCCGTTTATTTTCCATTTTATATGTTAGGATAGAATGCATCTTTCGCTCTTTATTTCTTTTATCTGGTAGATAAAGGTTTTTACTTAATTCTTCTGTCTTATAATTTAGACAAGAAGTTCTATATTCATCTATGTTATAAACCTTAAAACGTTCTTGTAATTTTCTTTTTAATGATAGATTGGGTGTAGAAATAA
>Ga0315905_10001873_pt1 | contig 22349 bp, 23 predicted proteins | sample LakEriMetagenome_5_FD_203522 | JGI IMG/M metagenome (GOLD analysis project Ga0315905, IMG submission 203522) | Freshwater fungal communities from buoy surface, Lake Erie, Ohio, United States - Buoy 4 MA121 | ecosystem: Environmental > Aquatic > Freshwater > Lake | place: USA: Lake Erie, Ohio...
GGGAACGGTCATTCGCGCGGGCGCTGCTTGCTGCGCCCTCATGCAAGCCGTCGCGACGCACGGCGCGCGCGCCCAGACGCAGGACCCGCTCGCCGATTTCTACGCGGGCCGGCAGGTGCAGGTGATCGTGGGCTATGGCGCCGGCGCAGGCTACGATCTTTACGCCCGCATGCTCGCGCGCCGGCTTGGCGCGCATCTGCCGGGCCACCCCGTGATCGTGGTGCAGAACATGCCGGGCGCAGGTTCGCTGCGCGCGGCCAATTTCGTGCACGCCGTCGCGCCGAAGGATGGCTCCGTCATCGCCGCCGTGGATCGTCAGGTCGCCTTGTCCGCCACGCTCGGCTATGCGGCGAACATGCAGTTCAAGGCCGACGAGATCGCATGGCTCGGCACGCTGTCGAGCTATGCGGACGATTCCTATAATCTGTGGGTGCGCAAGGACGCGCCCGCCCGCACGCTTGAGGAATTGCGCGCGCCCGGCGGGCCGCGGCTCAAGGTGGGCGGGGCGAGCGTCTCCGCCGGCGCGGACACAATGGCTTTGGTGCTGCGCGACGCGCTGGGGCTCAACATCGATCTGGTGAAAGGCTATCCAGACGGGGCCGCCATTGCGCTGGCGGTGGACCGCAACGAGGTCCACGCCTCCACCGCAGGCGTTTCCGCGCTCGCCACGCGCCCGCAATGGCTGTCGCCCGAGGGACCGGTGCGCCCGCTCGTGGCGGTCGGCCGCACGACACGCCACCCGATGTTTCCAGACGTGCCGCTCGCCATGGAGCTTGCGCCTGACGAACAGGCGCGCGCGATGATCCGCATTCTCGAACTGCCCTATCGCATCGCGCGCCCCTATATGACGACGCCCGGCGCGCCGGCTGAACGCATCGCCGCGCTGCGCAAGGCGTTTCTCGCCACCGCCGCCGATCCCGCTTTTCTCGGCGAGGCGCAGAAAGCGAAGATCGACGTGAGCCCGTTGTCGGGCGAGGAGGTGGCGCAGCTCGTCGGCGAGATCGAGAACGCGCCCACCGCCGCGAAGGCGCAGATGCGCGCGCTGATGGGCGGCGACGGCGCGCCCGCGCCTTAGCCGACGCGCACGCTCAACGCTTGAGGAAGGGGATCGACAGGTCGGCGACCATCTTCTCCGCGTCCCACGGCACGAGATGCTTGCAATCGGGCGCGATATGCAGGTCGAGCTGCGGGTAAATCTCTTTCAGCTTCGTCGCGCGCTCGAAGGCGTTGGCGCGGTCGTTGCGCCCATAGATCAAGAGCAGCGGCTGCGGGAGATCGACGAGGCGGCGCCAGATCGGCTTGTCCGTCGAGGGTTTCTTGTTGCCGGAGGGCAAGGCGGAGCGGGCGACGAAGGTTTCGAAATTCTTCCCCACGCTGCGCGCATGGCGCAGCGCGAGCTCGTCAGGCGTGATCAGCTCATGATGGAAGAGATTGGCCTCGAGCAGTTTGCGCGTGTCGTCGATCGTGGGCTCATGGGTCGCCATACGCCGTTCAAGCCGCTGCTGGGCTGCGCCTTCGAGCCCTTCCTTCTGCTCCTCGAGCGGAGGCAAAAGGCTGCCCGTGCCAAGGACGACGATATGCGAAACCCGCTCAGGCGCCTCCTGCGCGATCTGCACCGCGATATTGCCCGCCTGCGAATGGGCGACGAACGCCGCGCTTTTCAAGCCCAACGCATCCATGAAGGCGAGCACGGACTTGCGGCGGAAGCCCACCGAATGGTCCTGCGGCGCATCCGAAAGCCCAAAGCCCGGCTGGTCGAAGGCGAGGCCGCGCAGGCCTGCGGCCGCGAAGGCCGGCAGATTGCGCAGAAACACGTCGGCGGAGGAGCCCAGCGAGGCGCCGTGAAGAAAGATCACGGGATGGCCTTCGCCGGCCTCGAGATAGCGCAGCGTCATGCCGCCGGCTGCGATGCGTTTGTCGGAAATGGTCATGGGCGCGCGCTTTTCATTCGTCCGTGATGTCGATCCACACAGCGCCGGGATCGGCGATCTGCAGCTTGCCGGAGGCGGTGCGCTCGAAGAAGGCGCGCCGGGCGTTGGCTTCCTTGCTGCCGCCAAGCGGCATGGGGGCCAGATAGGGATTGGAGCCGGCCACCGCCTGCATGTCGGCGATGAACGCGTCCATGCTCTCCACCTTCACGCCGATATGGTCCGGACCCGGACGCTTGATCGACATGTTCTCGAATATGGGAATGGACCAGGGCAGAATCGCCAGCGTCACGCGCCCGTCGGTGAGCGCGTAGCCGCCCTGCTCCACCTTCTGGTTGGAGGTCTGCAGCTCGAAGACCTCCGCATAGAACTCGGCGCAGGCTTCGGCGTTGGGCGTGCGGATGGCGAATTTGTTGAGATAGCGGTCCTGCGTCCATGCCTTCTCTGCCTGATCCGCGTAAATCTCGTTCAGCTTGCTCGTCTTCTCCGCAAGGTCGAAGACGTTGCCGTCGGGATCATGCCCGGAATATTGCGCGAAAGGCCTGGTGGACGGACGTTTCACGATATTGGCCTTGGTGAATTTCTTCTGCATGCGCGACAAGGCCGCGTCCACGCTGTCCACCTTCATGCCGAAATGGTCGAGCCCGCCTACATAGCCGTCGCGCAACGGGTTGATGTTGAGGCCCACATAGCCGTCGCCCACCGAGACGCCATTGGCCGGCCGGCTCACCTTGCCCGAAGGCTTGAGCCCGAACATCGCCTCATAGAACTTCGCCATCATCGGCCAGTTCGGGCTGTTCATCGCCATGTGGTTGATGTTCGCGAACATCGCGGTCCGTCCTCCCGGAATTGATTTGGCCGCCATCATAGGCAGACGACCCGCGCGCGTCGAGAGCCGCGCCGCGCCGTTTTGCGGAACGAGGGGCCGGTTGACGCGCCGCGCGGGGAGGCGGACAATCACGGAAAAATGGGAGGAAACAGGCATGACTCGGGAGATGCGGCGCAGCGGAACGGCCCTCGCAGGTCTTCTCACCGCAGCGACGATCGTAAGCGCCGGCGCGATCCTGGACGCTGCGTCCAGCGCCGCGCGTGCGCAGACCTCCTTCGCGGGCAAGACGATGGACCTCATCGTCTCCACCGGCGCCGGCGGCGGTCAGGACAGCGCGGCGCGCGTCGTGGCCCGTCACTGGGCGAACCATCTGCCGGGCAAGCCCACGATGGTGGTGAAGAACATGCCCGGCGCCGGCCATATCCGCGCCGCGAATTTCCTCGCAAACCAGGCGCCGAAAGACGGCACGGTCATCGGCGCCATCGTGCCCGCCTTCCTGCTCGCGCAGGTGATCGAAACCAGCAAAGCGATCCAGTTCGACGCCGCGAAGTTCCAGTGGATCGGCGCGTCCTCGGCGAACAATTCCACCGTCTATGTGTGGAGCTCCTCGCCCGCGCGCGACATGGCGGACGCGATGAAGCAGGAAGTGCTGATGGGCGCCACCGGCGCCGGCTCCTACACGCAGATCTATCCAATGATCCTCAACGCCGTGGTGGGCACACGCTTCAAGGTGATCGCCGGCTATGGCGCGACGGCGGAGGTCAATCTCGCCATGGAGCGCGGCGAAGTGCACGGACGCGCCGGCAACAACTTCAACAGCCTGCGGATGGAGAACCCGGAATGGCTGCGCGATGGCAAGGTGCGCTTCCTCGCGCAGGTGGGGCTGACCCGCGATCCGGACTATCCCGACCTGCCGCTTTTGCATGAATTGGGCAAGACCGACGAGGACAAGCGCGTGCTGCGCCTTTTCTCCGCCGACATCGCGGTGGGACGCCCCTTCATGGCGCCGGCGCAGACCCCGCCCGCGGTGGTCGAGACGCTGCGCCGCTCGTTCGACGCGACCATGGCCGATCCCGCCTTCCTGAAAGACGCGAAGGATGGGCGCGTGGAAGTGGGCCCGGTGAAAGGCGAAGAGCTGCAGGCCATCGTCGCGGAGATCGTCGCCACGCCGCCGGAAGTCGCAGCGCGGGCGCGAAAAGCCCTCGCGCACGACAAATAACCACGCGCCGCAAGGAAAAAGATAGAAACTCGGGAGGAGACATGTTCGCCAAGATCAACCACGTCGCGATCGTCAGCGACGATTACGCGCAGCTCGCCAAGTTCTATGAGGCGGTCTTCGGCATGAAGACCTCCGCAAAGACGCGCCCCGCTCGCGCCACGACCGTGGGCGACGGCTATGTCGGCCTCAACATCAACCCGCGACGCGCAGGCCGACGCGCCGGGCTCGACCATTTCGGCATTCAGGTGGAGGACGCCGAGGCCGTCTATGAGCGCCTGCGCAAGCGCTATCCCAGCGTCAAATGGCTCAAGCGGCACTCGACGCGGCCATTCGCCGGCGTGTCCACCCATGACCCCGACGGCAATATGTTCGACATCTCCCAGAAGGACATGACGAACCGCACCTCCGTCTATGTGGAGAACGACGGCGCGGACATCACGCCCCGCCATATCGACCATGTGGCGCTGCGCACGATGAACCCGGACGCCATGGCGGAGTTTTACCGCGACGTCTTCGAGCTTGCGCCTTCAAACGCCCATGCGCGCGAAGGCGACAAGAACCATTATCTCACCGACGGCCACATGACCCTCGTCATCATGCCGTGGGACATCGCCGATTACGACGGGACCGGGATCATCACGCAGGGCATGGACCATATCGGCTTCAAGGTGGAGAGCCTGCCGACGTTCAAGGCCGAACTCGAAAAGATCGCCGCCGACAATCCGCGCCTTGCGCCCGCAGCCCTTGCCACCGGCTCTGAGGGCGAGGCGCTGGCGAAACTCTTCGCGCGCTCCTGCCCGATCGGCTCCATGCAGATGGCCGATTGCGACGGGATCATGATCGACGTGCACGAATGACGCAAAGCGCGCCCCACACAAAAACCAAAGGGGCGCACGAACGAGCCGCAGGCAAGAGCCCAAGGGAGGACACGCCATGCTGAAAGCCTTCAGGACAGCCGCAATGGTCGCGGCTTGCGCCTTCGCCGCAGGACCGGCCAACGCCGACCCGGTGGCGGACTTCTACAAAGCCAACAAGATATCCTGGATTCTCAGCGCGGGCGAAGGCGGCGGCTACGCCAGCTATGCGCGCATGTTCGCGCCCTTCTTTCAGCAGCACATTCCCGGCAATCCCACCATCGTCATCCAGAACATGCCTGGCGCCGGCGGCATCCGCGCGATGATGAACCTCGCCTCGGTCGCCCCGCGCGACGGCAGCGTGATCGGGCTTGTCCATTCCAGCGTGCCCTTCGCGCCGCTCTACGGCATCAAGGGCGCCAATTTCGATCCGCGCCAGATGAACTGGATCGGCTCCATGGCGGTGGAGAACGCCATGTGCGTCGCCTGGGCGTCGGCGAAAGTGGAGAAGTGGAACGATCTGTTCGAGCGCGAATACATCGTTGGCGGCACGGGCGCGGGCTCGCAGATGGAGACGCTGCCGCTCCTGCTCAACAAATTGTTCGGCACGAAGATCAAAATCGTCTCCGGCTACAAGGGCGGCAACGACGTCTATATGGCGATGGAGCGCGGCGAGGTGCATGGGCGCTGCGGGGGGCTCGTCTCCTCGATCAATTCCACCCGGCCCGAATGGTTCTCCCAGAACAAGGTGACCGTGCCGATCCTGATCGCGCTGCAGCGCAAGAGCATGTTCCCCGACACGCCGGCCATCATCGAATTCGCCAAGGACGAGCGCACGCGCCGCATCCTGCAGCTCACGCTCGCCCCCCAGGGCATGGACCGGCCGGTGCTCGCCCCGCCCAACGTGCCCGCCGACCGGCTGGCCGCGCTGAAAAAAGCCTTCAGCGACACGATGCGCGACCCCGCCTTCATCGCCGAGGCCAAGCGCCAGAACATCGAAATCGAAGAAGTGTCGGGCGAGGAAGTGGCCCGAATCGTCGCAGACGCCTATTCATCGCCAAAGGACATCGTCGAGGCGGCCCGTGAAGCGATGAACATCACCGCGGCGAAGGACTGACAGAGGAAACGCACATGTTCGCCAAGATCAACCATGTCGCCATCGTCAGCGAGCGCTATTCGCTGCTCGCCAAGTTCTACGAGGCCGTCTTCAAGATGCGTCCCTCCTCCAAGGAGCGCGCCGAACGCGCGATGACGGTGGGCGACGGATACGTCGGGCTCAACATCAATCCGCGCAAGGCGGGCCGGCCCGCGGGGCTCGACCATTTCGGCGTCGAGGTCGAGGACGTGGAGACCGTGTTCAAACGTCTCTCGAAGTTCAAGCATGCGGACTGGGTGCAGCGCCCCGGCACGCGCCCCTTCGCGGGCATCACCGCCAATGATCCCGACGGCAATGTGTTCGACCTGTCCCAGCGCGACATGGCGAACCGCTCTGCGATCTATGTGGAGAACGCCGGCGAGCGCAATGCGCGCCATATCTCCCATGTCGCGCTGCGCACGCTGCGCCCGCAGGAAATGGCGGATTTTTATCGCGAGGTGTTCGAACTGCAGGATGCGCCCAAGAGCGCCAACGACGACAATGTCTATCTGACCGACGGGCGGGTGACGCTGACGATCGTGCCCTGGCGCATCAAGAATTATCTGGGCCAGAGCATCCTGCCCACAGGCATGGACCACATCGGCTTTACGGTGGAGGATCTGCCTGCGCTGCAGGAGGATCTCGACAATGTGATCGGCATCAACCCGGTGATGAACACGATCCCCGTAGGCAAGGGCAAGGAGCAGGGCGCGCGGCTTGAGCTGTTCAAGCGTCAGGCGCCTTACGGCGAGTTTTTCGTCTCTGACCCCGATTACACCCTCCTCGCCGTGCGCCAGGGCGCCTGAGCCGACGCTATTCAGGGAAAGTTTGAAGCATGCGGATCGCCATCATCGGCGCCGGCGCGATCGGCGGCCTGCTCGCCGGTCGCCTCGCCGCCGCGGGAGAGGACGTGACGGTCGTCGTGCGCGGCGCCCAGAAGGACGCCATCGCCAGCCATGGGCTGACCATCACCGGCCTGCCCGAGGGCCTGGTGGAGACGCGCCCGAAAGTCGCCGGCGACATCGGCTCGGCCGGCCAGCAGGATCTGATCATTCTCGGCATGAAGGCGCATCAGGTGGGCGCCGTCGCCGCGCAGGTGCGCGCCGCGCTCACGCCGCAGACGTTGGTGATGACGGCGCAGAACGGCATTCCCTGGTGGTACTTCATGAAGACCGGCGGCGCCTATGAAGGCCGTCGTCTGGAAAGCGTCGATCCCGGCGGCGTCGTGTCGGACAATCTGCCGATCGATCAGGTGATCGGCTCGGTCGTCTACCCGGCGGCGGAGCTTGTCGAGCCCGGACGCATTCATTTCATCGAGGGCGAACGTTTCTCGCTGGCCGAAATCGACCAGAGCAAGAGCGAGCGCATCGCCGCCGTCTCAGAGACATTGACGCGCGCGGGCTTCAAGGCGCCTGTCTCGTCCGATCTGCGGGGCGAGATCTGGACGAAGCTTTGGGGCAATCTCAGCTTCAACCCCATCAGCGCGCTCACCGGCGCGACGCTCGCCGGCATCTGCCGCCATGCGGAAGGCCGCGAACTCGCCGCCGACATGATGCGCGAGGCGCAGGCGGTGGGCGAGGCGCTGGGCGTGCGCTTCCGCATCTCGCTCGAAAAGCGCATCGCCGGCGCGCAGGCGGTGGGCGAACACAAGACCTCGATGCTGCAGGACGTGCTCGCCGGCCGCCAGACGGAGATCGACGCGCTGGTGGGCTCCATCGTGGAGCTGGGCGAGGTGGTGGGGGCGCCAACGCCCCGGATCAAGGCGCTTTACGCATGCGTGAAACTGCTGGAGGCGAGCCGGGCCTGAGCAGGATCCTGCAAGGGCGTAAGCCAAACCAAGCGAATAACCATCGCCGCGCGGGCCCGTGCGACGAGATTCGGCATGAGCACGGCCATTGCCAGCTTGGTTTTGGCCGCCGGACCTGCTAGCACGCGGCCCATGAAAACAGCGCTCATCACCGGCATCACGGGTCAGGACGGCTCCTATCTGGCGCGCCTGCTCCTCGCGAAGGGTTACAGGGTTCATGGCGTCAAGCGCCGCTCCTCGAGCCTGAACACCCAACGCATCGACGACATCTACGAAGACGTGCACGCCCCCGACGCGCGGCTCGTCCTGCATTACGGCGACATGACGGACGCCACCAACGTCATCCGCATCGTGCAGGAAACGCAGCCCGACGAGATCTATAATCTCGCCGCGCAAAGCCACGTGCAGGTGAGCTTCGAGACGCCCGAATACACCGCCAATTCCGACGCGCTCGGCGTGCTGCGCATGCTGGAGGCGATCCGCATCCTGGGGCTCGAAAAGAAGACGCGCTTCTATCAGGCCTCCACCTCCGAACTCTACGGCAAGGTGCAGGAGACCCCGCAGACCGAGCGCACGCCTTTCTATCCGCGCAGCCCCTATGCGGCCGCGAAGCTCTACGCCTATTGGATCGTGGTGAACTACCGCGAGGCCTATGGGCTGCACGCCTCCAACGGCATTCTCTTCAACCATGAGAGCCCCGTGCGCGGTGAGACATTCGTCACGCGCAAGATCACCCGCGCGGTCGCAGCCATCCATCACGGCGTGCAGGACAAGTTGTGGCTCGGCAATCTCGACGCCAAGCGCGACTGGGGCCATGCGCGCGACTTCGTGGAAGGCATGTGGCGCATGCTCCAGCAGGACGCGCCCGACGATTACGTGCTCGCGACCGGCGTCACCCGTTCCGTGCGCGAGTTCACCGAACGCGCCTTCGCCCATGTGGGCGTGAAGCTCGAATGGCGCGGCTCGGGCGTGAACGAGGAAGGCGTGGACCCGCGCAGCGGCCGCGTGCTTGTGGCCGTGGATCCGCGCTATTTCCGGCCCACGGAAGTGGACCTGCTGCTGGGCGACGCCAGCAAGGCGAAGGCGGTTCTCGGCTGGACGCCGACCGCCACCCTCGACGACCTCGTGCGCGAGATGATGGATAGCGACCTCGCGCTCTTCGCAGCGGGCCGGAAGAACCCATGACCCAGCCCCTGTTCAGCCTCGCAGGCAAACGTGTCTTCGTGGCCGGACACCGCGGCATGGTGGGACGGGCGCTCGTGCGCAAGCTCGCCGCACATGATTGCGAGATCCTCGTCGCCCCGCGCGAGGAGCTCGACCTGCGCGATCAGGCGGGCGTGGCGCGCTTCTTCGCGGACAGGCGCCCGCAGGTGGTGCTGATGGCGGCCGCAAAGGTCGGCGGCATCCACGCCAACGATTCCCTGCCGGCGGATTTCATCTACGACAATCTCGTCATGGCGACGAACGTTCTGGGCGCGGCGTTGCGCAACGAGGTCGAGAAGCTCACCTTTCTCGGCTCCTCCTGCATCTATCCGCGCCTTGCGCCCCAGCCCCTGCGCGAAGACGCGCTGCTGACGGGCCCGCTTGAGCCCACCAATGAATGGTACGCGATCGCCAAAATCGCCGGCGTCAAAATGTGCCAGGCTTTCCGCCGCCAGCACGGCGCGGATTTCATCAGCGCCATGCCGACCAATCTTTACGGGCCGCACGACAATTTCGACCTCGATTCTTCGCACGTCCTGCCGGCGCTGATCGCCAAGGCGCACCGCGCCAAGACGCAGGGCGCGAAGACGCTGCCGGTCTGGGGCTCGGGCGCGCCGCGGCGCGAATTCATGCATGTGGACGATTGCGCCGATGCGATCCTCTTTCTCACCCAGCGCTATTCCGGCGAAGCCCATGTCAATGTGGGATCGGGCGAGGAAGTGACGATCCGCGACCTCGCGCATCATGTCGCCCGCGTGGTCGGCCTGCAGGCCGAGCTCACGTTCGACGCCTCAAAACCCGACGGCACGCCGCGCAAGCTGATGGACTCCAGCCGCCTGCGCGACATGGGCTGGAGCGCGCGCATTGCCCTCGAAGACGGCTTGCGCGCCACCTACGCCTGGTATCTCGCGGAAGCGGCGCAGCGCTGAGCCAAACCGGCGCGGAATTTGCTGCATGATCTGGCGGAAGACGCCAGATGACTGATTTTTCTGCCAATTTCCTCAAGATGATCCAGCCGGGCGTCGCGCGTCGCGACAGCCTGATCGCCCAGACGCGCGCCGAGCTCGACCGCGACGGCGACGGGTTGATCGCGCGGGGCGAATTCCAGCGCGCCTTCGCGTCCGTCCAGATGCAGGAGGAGCGGCGCGCAACCAGCGCCTATCTGCAGCCGACGTCCTTTCCGCTGCGCGCGACCTTGTTCGACTGCACGCTCTTTCCCTCCTACGGGCGCAATTACGCGATCAGCATGTACCATGCGCAGACCGCGCTCGACGCGCTCGACGCGGACGGCGACGACGCGGTGAGCGCGCTGGAGATGAGCGACTATGGCGCCGTGCAGGAAAGCGCGCCCAGCGCCGCCGAGCGCGCCGCCGCCCTGATGGCGCAATACGACATCGGCGCGAAGGGCTACGTCGTGGTGGACGACGTGGTCTCCGTCTGGCTCGCCAATCCTGATCTGGGCTCCATCGCGCAGGCGGGCAACGTCATTGAGATGTGGGACTCTGACGGAGACGGAAAGATCACGAGAGCCGAAGTGGAGCGCGGCTTCCTCGCCATCGACGCCGCCGATGCGCTGATCGCGCAATTCGGCGACGAGAACGGCGTCCTCAATATCGAGTCGACGGACGAGCTGGTGAACGCGCTCGGGCTTGCCGCAGAGGTCGTGAAATCGTGGGATCGCGACGGCGACCTGCGCCTCACCCGGCAGGACGTGATCGAAGGCGTGCGCGCCGCGGCGGCGCCCTTCAACATCGACGAAACGCCGGCTGCGGACATCGCCGCCGCCCTGCTCGCGCGCTACGACATTGACGCCTCGGCGGCGATCTCCCTGCCCGAGTTCGAAAAGCTGATGGCGGATTTCGACTCCTCGATCACCGACGCCGCCGCCTATTTCGCAGACTGGGACGAGAACGCCGATGGCGCGATCACAAGCGCGGAGCTGACGAACGGGATCGACATGATCCAGAACGCGCGCAAGATCATCGCCGATTACGACGTGGGCGGCAAAGGCTGGTTCGATCAGGCCGACATCCAGACGGCGCTCGATCTGGCGCCAGCGAGCGAGGACGCGAGCGCGGCGACGGCCGCCGACATCATGGCCTGGTGGGATGCGGACGGCGACGGCAAGGTGGTCGTGCGCGAGGTGATCGCGGGCCTGCTCGCCGGCGGCTTCGTGCAGGGCGAGCAGATCTATGGCGCGGGCGCGGCCGCAGACGCGCAAGACGACGCATCTATCCAAAAGGCGTGATTGGCGCGCCTGACGCTCCTCTTGCGCCCCGCGAGGAGCCTTTTGCCCGATTCCCTGCGCGCGCGCGCAGCGCGATCTTCGTCTCGTTCATGCAATGGAGAGACGAACATGGCTATTTCTTTCGTCGTCGGCGACGATCCCTCCGAGGTCAATTCCGGCAGCACGCCGCTGCAGGTGAAAGTCACGATCACTGAAACCGACGCCAATAGCGATGGCTTCACCGACCTAAAGGTCGATCTGGAAGTCGTGCAGGGCAACGTCGCCGATCTGCGCGGCTTCTTCTTCAACGTCGCAAATGACGCGCTGCTCAGTCAGCTCAACGTCACAGGAGACGACATAACGGACGCCCCCGTGTTCGACACCGACGGCGACGGCGTGCCCGAGATCAGCTCCGCCTCGCCGCCGCAGCCCGAGGCCGTCATCACCCCCTACGCTTTCGAGGCGGGCCTCGAACTTGGCACGCCCGGCATGGCCGACGACGACATCGCGGCGACGAGCTTCGTGATCAGCGCGCCGGACACAAATCTCACCACCGCGCTGCTGGAGGGCCAACAGATCGGCGTGCGCGCGACAAGCGTGGGCGAGGACCGCGAGGGCAGCAGCAAACTGATCGGCGAAGTGCCTCCGCAGGAGGAAGCCAAGGGGCGCATCGAAGGCGTTAAATACGAAGACAGCAACGACAACGACGCCATCGACGGGCAGGACGCGACCGTCTCCGGGTGGGAAGTGTCCCTCTATCTCGATGAAAACGGCGACGGCGACGCGGACGCCGACGAACTGGTCGCCACCACCACCACCAATGCGAACGGCGCCTACGCCTTCGCGGACCTCGCCGCGGGCGATTACATCGTGGTGGAGGGTACGCGCGACGGCTGGACGAACGTGCTCGACGACAGCGTGGCGGTGGACCTCGCCGCCGGCGAGACCGAGGACGAGATCCACTTCCTCAACGACCGCGTGGAGGAGCCGCCCTGCGAGGACGGCGATTTCGACTGGTCGCTGGACGTCGGCTACGACTTCGATTCCCAGGTCGCCTCCTCATTCGACATCGAGGCGACTTACGCGGCGGCGATGAATGTCGACGCCGCCGTGGACATCGACGTCGCGGTGGTCGGCAATCTCGTCTCATTCTTCATGGACGTGCAGGCGGTCGGGGCGGACGGGGCGACGCAGACCAGCGTCGCGGTCGTGACCACAGAAGATTATGCGAGCTTCGTCGCCGGCGGATATTCGGCGGTCGCTTGAACCAAAACCCGGGGCGCCCTTGCGGCGCCTCGGGACCCGCCAAGACGCGCGCCGACTGCGAGCTCAAGCTAAAGACGCAGCGGGACTGGTGGGCGGTGACGGGCTCGAACCGCCGACCCTCTCGGTGTAAACGAGATGCTCTACCAACTGAGCTAACCGCCCAGGCCCCGGACGACGCAGCGCCTTCTAGCCTGCCGCACGGGGAGCGACAAGCGCGGGGCCAAAACCGCCTGCTGCGCCGTCGTTCCGTAATCTGTGACAGTGTGTCAACTCATGAAAATGCAGATAGATTAAACCCATAATTATGCGAATATTCGGCCATGGACAAGCTCGCCCGTGCAAATCTTTGGCGGGGGCGTTTGCGCGAGCTGCTTGCGCAACGTCCCGATCTTAATGCGGCCGCACTCTCGTTGCGCATCGGCCGCGACAAGGGCTTCATTGGCGACTTCCTGCGCGGCAAAAAACAATCGATCAATGCGGCGGACTGGGCGGCTATTGAACGCGCTTTGGCGATTCATGCGTCCGAGATCGACCCTCAGGACGTTGAGCTTCTCGAATTGGCTCTACGCCGAATAACGAAGGATGAACGCCGGACGACTGATCTGCTGCGATCATTGCTCGAAGAGTTACAAAAACCTCGATAAGTCCCGAAGTCATCCGCCCTTCGGCCCTGTCCTCGCACACCTTGGCCTGAAGCTCGCCTATGCGATGATCCAGAACCTTTAGGATCTTGTCTCCCATCGTCACCCGCCCCCCGGCGTTGCCTGAGAGTGCTTCCAAAACGGTCGCACACTCAAGATAATAGCAGTGTTTTTCCTTTTTTGAATAAGTCTCTTGAGCCATTGGTGGCGTGAGCTGGATTTTTCCGCTACAATAAGTGATGACGATTTGGCTCCGCTCAAGCCGCCGAGCCTTCGGAGGATGTTTCCACGTGATCGAAGACCTCATCCGACAATTGAAGGCGCTCGATCTCATGACCACCGAGCTCGAAGGCGAGGACTGGTGCATAGCCGCCGATCGCGCCATGGCCCAGGCTGCGGCGGAGCTGGAGGAAATGCACGCCTTTCTCGCCCAGATCAGCGACTTCGCAAGGGCGAAGAAGCAGGGGCTGCAATAAGCCAGGCCCAACGCCGCACGCCCCGCGCGCGGCCGCCTGCCGAACGCGGACCTTAGGTTCCCGCGTTCCTTGATCCAGCTCTTGGCCCCCGCCGCGCTCTTGTCCTAGACATGCTGCAAACGGATCGGGAGTCGAAATGACCAGCGTGAGGACGGAGAGCGAAGTGATCGTAGCGGGCGGCGGGCCTGTGGGCCTGTGCCTTGCGCTTCTTCTCGCGCGCGCCGGCGTGTCGGTGCAGGTGTTCGAAGCAGAGCCCGCGATCAGCGAAGACCTGCGCGCCTCGACCTTCCATCCTCCCACGCTCGATATGCTGGAGCCGCTGGGCGTCGCGGCCGATCTTGTCTCGCGCGGACTCGTATGCCCGCATTGGCAGATCCGCCTGCACCCTGACGGCGACCGCGCGGTGTTCGATCTCTCGGTGCTCGAGAAGGACACGCGCCACCCCTATCGCCTGCAATGCGAGCAGTGGAAATTGTCGCAAAGCCTGCTCGCGCACCTCGAGAAGGAGCCGAAGGCGCGCATCACGTTCGGCGCGCCGGTTGTCGCCATGGCGCAGGACGAGCACGGCGTGGAGGTGACGGTCGAGACCGCGCAGGGCCGCAGTACGCACCGCGCGCTTTATGTCGCCGGGGCGGACGGCGCGCGCAGCTTCGTGCGCAAGTTTCTCGACCTGCCGTTCGACGGCGAGACCTATCCCGAAACCACCCTGCTCGCGACGACGCTCTTTCCCTTCGAGGAGCACCTCGAAGGCCTGTCCAACGTGACCTATTGCTGGAAACGCGACGGCAATTTCTCTTTGCTGAAAGTGCCCGGCCGCTGGCGCGTTTCGATCTATCCGCGCGAGGACCTCTCCATCGAGGAGCAATTGTCCGAGGAGATGATCGAGAAAAGCCTGCAGGAGATCGTGCCGCGCGACGTCGCTTACGAGGTGCGCGAGAAGCGCCCCTATCGCGTGCACCAGCGCATTGTGCCTGTCTATTACAAGGGGCGCGCGACGCTGTGCGGCGACGCCGCCCATCTCAACTCGCCATCCGGCGGCATGGGGCTGAACGGGGGCGTGCATGACGCGTTCGAACTCGCCGCCGCTTTCGTGGACATGCTGCGCAATGGCGCGGACGAACGCCGGCTCGCCCTCTACGACCGCCGCCGCCGGCCCGTCGCGCGCGACCAGATCATCGCGCAGGCCGACCGCAACCGTGCGCGCATGCGCGAGAAAGATCCCGAGAAGCGCCGCGAATTGCTGGCCGGCCTGCAGGCCATCGTCTCCGATCGCGCGCGCCTGTACGATTATCTGCTGAAGTCCTCGATGATCGAAGGGCTGCGGCAGGCCGAACGCATCGCCTGACGTCAGGAGGCTCCATGACAGTCGAATACGCCTCGCGCGCCCTTGTGGGCGTGCTCACGCCGCAGGCCAACACCACGGTGGAGCCGGAATACGCCATTCTCTCCCCGCGCGATTGCGCATGGATCAACGCGCGCATGCTCTCGCCCCACAAGACCATCGAGGAGCGGCTCGTGGATTACTGGGGCTCGGCGCCGGCGTTCGCGCGTCAGTTCGCCAACGCCCCCATCGGCTCGATCGCCTTCGCCTGCACCGGCACGTCCTATCTCGTCGGCGCCGAGGCGGAGGACAGGACGCTCGCGCAGGTGACGAAGGAATCCGGCGGGCTTCCAGCCATGAGCGCGGCGACCTCCGTCGTGCATGCGCTGAACGTGCTGGGCGCCAAGAAAATCGGCCTCGTCTCGCCCTATATGGGCGCGCTCGACGAAGCCTGCGCGCCCTATTGGCGCGCGCGCGGATTCGACGTCGCGGCCAAGAGCAACGCCACGGGCGCGACCCACGAGTTCCACCCGATCTATTCGCTGCCCTCAGGCTCTGCGCAATATGCGCTCGACGAAATGCCCGACGACGAGCTCGACGCCATCGTCCTGCTGGGCACGGGCATGCCTACGCTCGCGCCCATCGCGCGCACGCCCTACAAGGGGCGCACGCCGGTGCTCTCCTGCATGTTCTGCGTCGTCTGGCTCAGCGTATTGCTCGCCGCGCGCGAGACGGCGGACGCCGAAAGCCTGCATGCATGGCTCAAGGGCGCATGGTGGCGCGAGCGGATGGGAATTGCGGCCGCCTGATCAGGCGCGACGCACGCCCGCCCAGGGACGCGCCAGCGCGTCGCGCGCGAGGAAAAGCTCGATATCGCTTGCGTAGGAGCGCGTGAGGTCCACCGCGTCCCAGCCATTGAGCAAGCGCTGCCTCCAGTCCGGCCGCACCTCGAAGGCGAAGCTGCGCGCGCCCGCCTGCACGCGCTGCGCGGCGAGGTCGACGCGGATCGGGGCGCCCGCCTGCACCTGCGGATCTTCGAGCAGCGCCTGCGCGTCCTGCGGCGAGATGCGCGCGGGCAAAAGACCGTTCTGCACGCAATTGGAGGCGAAGATGTCGCCGAAACTGGGCGCGAGCACGCAGCGATAGCCCGCGTCCGCGAGCACATAGACCGCCGCCTCGCGGGAGGAGCCGCAGCCGAAATTGGCGCGCGCGATCATGATTTGCGCCTGCGCGAAACGCGGGTCGTTGACGGGGAAATCCGCACGCAGCGCGCCATCCGCATCGCGGCGCAGATCATGCAGAAGAAAGCCGCCATAGCCATGCGCGCGCGGCGTCTGCATGAAACGGGCGGGGATGAGCTGGTCGGTGTCGACGTTCTCCAGCCCGAGCGGACAGGCGGGCGCCTCAATCACGTTGAGCGGCGTCATGGAACGCGTCCCTCCAGAAGCTCGCGCGCATCGCACAAATGGCCGCGCACGGCGGCGGCCGCGACCATGGCGGGCGACATGATATGCGTGCGGCTGCCCTTGCCCTGCCGCCCCTTGAAATTGCGGTTGGTGGTGGAGGCGCAGCGCTCGCCCGCGGCGGCGAGATCGCCGTTCATGCCCACGCACATGGAGCAGCCGGAGCCGCCCCATTCAAGGCCAGCCTGCACGAAAATGCGATCGAGCCCCTCCTCCTCCGCCTGCCGCTTCACAGCGTAAGAGCCCGGCGAGACGAGGCCCGGCGCGCGCGCCTTGCGCCCCGCCAGCACCGCAGCGGCGGCGCGCAAATCCTCGATGCGGCTGTTCGTGCAGGAGCCGATGAACACGCGGTCCACGGGAATGTCGACGAGGCGCATGCCCGGCCGCAAGCCCATATAGTCGAGCGCGTCGCGCATGGCCGCCGCCCTGGTCGCATCGGCGAGCTGAGATGGATCAGGCGTGCGCGCGGTGATGGGCGCGGCCTGTTCCGGCGTGACGCCCCATGTCACGACAGGGGCGACCTCGCGCGCGTCGAACGCGATTTCTCCATCGAACTGCGCGTCGGGATCGCTTGCGAGCATCAGCCAGTCCTGCGCGGCGCGCTCAAAATCCGCGCCCGCAGGCGCATAGGCGCGTTCGCGCAGGTAAGCCACCGTCGCCTCGTCGGGCGCGACAAGGCCCAGCCGCGAGCCCGACTCAATGGAGAGATTGCACAAGGTGAGCCGCGCCTCGACGCTCAGCGCGCGCACCGCCGCGCCCGCGTATTCGATGGCGCAGCCGGCGGCGAAGCCAACGCCATGGCGCGCGATGATCGCGAGCGCGAGATCCTTGGCGCCAATTCCTGGCCCCAGCGCGCCATCCACGCGCACGCGCATGCGGCGCGGCCGCGACTGCCAGATGGTCTGCGTCATCAGCACATGCGCCACTTCCGACGCTCCGATGCCGAAGGCGTAGGCCCCGAGCGCGCCATGGGTGGAGGTGTGGCTGTCGCCGCATACGATGATGAGGCCCGGCAGCGTCAGGCCCAGCTCCGGCGCCGCCACATGGGCGATGCCCTGATTGGGATCGCCCGGCCCGAAACAGCGCACGCCATGGCTCTCGCAATTCTCCGAGAGCTGGCGGATCATGCGCGCGGCGTCCGCATCCACCTGCGCATGCGCGCGGGTGGGCACGTAATGATCCGCGAAACCGAAGGTGAGGTCGGGCCGGGCCATGGCGGCGGCGCGCTGGCGCAGCTGGCCGAAGCCGTGGTGCGACCCCTCGTGCACGTAATGGCGGTCAACCCAGAGCAGGCAGTCGCCATCCTCGCGCGCGACGATGACGTGGGCGTCCCAGACCTTGTCGATGATCGTCCGTGGAGCCCCGCCCATGTCCTGCGCCCTTGCGTCTTTTGGATTGCGCTTGCGCTTTGTATAGTCGCGGGCGAGGCCGGATCAACCGGTTTGGCGACGGCGGAGGGTCGCCGCGCCAATGGCCGCCCGGCCGAGCTTGAGGATGCGCCGTCGCACGCCCCCGCGTCGCCCGCCTGCAGAAGGATTATCACGCTTGACCGCCCCCAGCATCGACCTGCGCGCCCGTCTCGCCCGCCGCGACATCGTGATCGCGCCCGGCGTCTATGACGCGCTCACCGCCAGCATCGCCGCGGCGGCGGGTTTTGAGGCGCTCTATCTTTCGGGCGCAGCCATCGCCTATTCGAAACTCGGTCGGCCCGACATCGGCCTCGTCTCCATGAGCGAGGTCGCCGACACGCTCGCCCATGTGCGCGAGCGGGTGGAGGGCGTCGCGCTCGTGGTGGACGCGGACACCGGCTACGGCAATGCGCTGAACGTGGAGCGCACGGTGCGCGTGTTCGAGCGCGCAGGCGCCAATGCGATCCAGCTTGAGGATCAGTCCCTGCCCAAGCGCTGCGGCCATCTCGCCGACAAGTCGCTGGTGAGCCGCGCGGAGATGGTGGGCAAGATCAAGGCGGCGGTGGACAGCCGCGCGCATCAGTCCACGCTGATCGTCGCGCGCACGGATGCGGTGGCGGTGGAGAGTTTCGAAGCCGCGGTCGATCGCGCAGGCGCCTATGCGCAGGCCGGCGCGGACATGATCTTCATCGAGGCGCCGCAGGACCAGACGCAGCTCGCCCGCATCGGCCGCCTGTTCGATGGCGCCATTCCGCTCATGGCGAATATGGTGGAGGGTGGCAAGACGCCGGTTCTGCCGGCGCGCGAGCTTGAGGCCATGGGCTTTTCGCTCGTCATCTTCCCCGGCGGGATCGTGCGGGCGCTCGCGCGCACCGCGCAGGATTTCTATGCGACGCTCGCGCGCGAGGGCACGACGGAATCTTTTCGACCGCAGATGTTCGACTTCGAAGGGCTGAACAAAATGCTCGGCACCGCCGACATTCTCGCGCGCGGCCAGCGCTATGGGAGCGGCGAACGATGAGCGCGCCCTTCGATCCCGCAAAGAGCGCGCTTCTGCTGGTGGATCTGCAGAACGACTTCCTGCATCCGGACGGCGCCTATGCGCGCGGCGGCCTGAGCAACGCCGACATCGCCGCCCTGCCCGCACGCCTTGCGCCGCTGGCGCAGGAGATGCGCGCGCGCGGCGCCATGGTGATCGCGACGCTGTTCACCCTTGTGCCCGGACGCGGCGGCGAACCCATCGTCTCGCCCCATCTCAAACAATTGCGGCCCTTTCTCGCACGGGGCGATTTCGCGCCCGGCGCATGGGGGCAATCGGTCGTGGACGCCCTGCAGCCTGTGGACGCCAGCGTCGAGAAGGTCGCCTATTCCGCCTTCTACATGACGCGGCTTGAATGGCTTTTGCGCAAGAGCGGGATCGAGCGGCTGGTCGTTGGCGGCATCGTGACGAACGGCGGCGTCGCCTCCACCGTGCGCGACGCCCATGTGCGCGACATCGAGACCATCGTGCTGTCGGACGGCTGCGCGGCTTTTTCGCCGCAGGTCCATGCGGCGGCGCTGGAGGGTCTGCGCCCGGTGGCGGAGATCGCCACCGTCGCGGAGACGATGGCGCGCCTGAAAGGCTAGGCGGCGGCCTCGTCGGCGGACGGCGCGCGCTCGCGCCGCACATGCGCCAGCGCGTCGCGCAAGACCTCAAGGCCCGCGCCGCGCTTCACCGCTTCGGTGGCCAGATGACGGCGCCACAGGCGCGCGCCGGGAAGTCCTGCGAACAGGCCCAGCATGTGGCGCGTCATGTCGGCCAGACGCACGCCCTGCGCGAGCTGGCCGGCCACGTAAGCCTCATAAGCCTCCACCGCCTCGAATGCGTCGCGCGCAGGGGCCGCGCTGCCGAACAGATGCGGATCGACCTGCAACAGCAGGCCCGGATCGTGATAGGCCGCGCGGCCCACCATCACGCCGTCCAGCGTTTCAAGCTGCGCGTCGATGGCGGCGAAATCCGCAAGGCCGCCGTTGATGGCGATGGGCATGCGCGGGAAGGCGCGCTTCAATTCGCTCACCAACGGATAGTCGAGCGGGGGAATGTCGCGGTTTTCTTTCGGGCGCAGGCCCTGGAGCCAGGCCTTGCGCGCATGGACGATGAGCGCGTCGGCGCCCGCCTGCGCGCAGGCCTGCGCCATGGCCCACAGGGCTTCGCGCGGCTCCTGATCGTCGACGCCGATGCGGCATTTCACCGTGACGGGAATGGAGACCGCGGCTTTCATCGCCGCCACGCCCTCGCCGACGATCTGCGGCGTGCGCATGAGACAGGCGCCGAAAGCGCCGTTCTGCACCCGGTCCGAGGGGCAGCCGCAATTGAGGTTGATTTCGTCGTAACCGTAATCGGCGCCGATGCGCGCGCATTGGGCGAGCGCGTCCGGCTCATTGCCGCCCAATTGCAGCGCGACCGGATGTTCGCAGGCGTCGAAGCGCAGCAGGCGCTCGCGCGGCCCGTAGATGATGGCGCCCGTCGTCACCATCTCGGTATAGAGGCGCGCATGGCGCGACAGGCCGCGATGCAGCGCGCGGCAATGCCGGTCCGTCCAGTCGAGCATGGGAGCGACGCTGAAGCGCCAGGGGCTATGGCTCATGGCCTGCTTCTAGCCGCTCCGGCGGCCGCGGTCGAGCGCGCGGGCGCAGGGTCAATGGGCGTGGTCGTCCTCGTCGGGCGGCGGGCCCATGGCCTCGCGCATGGCAGCGGGCACGGCCGCCTTCAGCGCGTCCACTTGCGCGACCCCATGCGTGGCCCCATGCGTGGAGGCGTGGGCGGCGGCCTCCCGCAGAATGTGGTCCACGGTCGGGCGTGTGAGCACGCCGTGCAGCACAAGGGTGGACAGCACATTGGCCATTGTGGCGTTCAAAGCCTCGAGGCGCGCCTCAAGCTGCGCAATCCGCTCTGCGGGCTCCATGCGAATCTCCTCGCTCGTTCCTGCCCGCATATAAGGCGCGCGCGGCGCGCCCGCCATCAGCCCGCGAAGGGAAAGGCGTCGAGCGCGCCCGCGATGGCGCAGGCGAACAAGACCGCATCGTGGAGCGCGAGCATCCTGCGGTCGGGCGCGCAATCCTCGTGCAGCCAGAGCGTGGCCGCCGTGGTCGCCGCCGACCAGCCGAACGCGAGAACGACCAGCGCGCCGGCGAAGCCCGCCGCCTCCCGCGCGCCGATGAAGACGACAAGCGCCGCGACGATGACGAAAAGTCCCGCGGCCGCCATCCAGCGCGGGCTGACGCGCCCCGCGAACGGGGCCAGGAACAGGGCGGGCGCATACATGGCGACCACGTGCCAGGCGACTGCCCCGAACACGCCCGCCGCCGCGACGCCGCAGCCCACCATCGAAAAGGGCGCCGCCAGCATCAACAGGTTCATGGCGAACCAGGCGAGGCCGCCCACAAGCGTCGGCGCGATCATCGCAGACCAGTCGCGCGCGCCGCCGGACTCGGCCTCAAACGCCACCGGCAGGCGGCGCGAGGTGAAGGCGGCGAGACAGAAGGCGAGGAATTGCGCAAGCCCCGCCGCCAAAGCGACGCCAACAAGCGCTGAGGGAAAGACGACGCTTGCAAGGCCTGCGAGCGAAGGCCCGGCGAGACCGGCGACGGCGCCTGCGCCGAAGACGAGCGCGACTGCGAGCGCGCGGCGGCCGCGGCTCGCCCCGATCGCCGCCTCATGGCGGTAAAACAGGCTGAAGCCCTGCGCGACGCCGATCCAGAACATGCCGAGCAGCAAAGCGGCGAAGGCGTGCGCCGACAGCGCCCATGCGCAGACAGCCGCGCCGGCGACGCCATGGGAGGCGCCAAGCGCGAAGGAGACGCGCCGCCCGAATGTGTCGAGCAGCAGGGAGGCGGGAAAGGTGGCGAGCGCCGCGCCCAGAAGGATGGCGACAAGCGGCAGCACGGCGAGCGCGGGCCGCGGGGCCAGCAACAGACCCGCCAGCGGCGCAAGACCGAGCACGAGCGTCTGCGCGAGAACGCTCGCGGCGAAACCGCCGCAAAGCGCCGCAAGCCCGCGCCACTCACCCTCAACGGGCGCGCCCGAAGGACAGAAACAGGCGAGACGCCCAGCGCGCGCGGGAGCGCGCGCGCCCTTGCCGAGCATGGTCTCGCCGCGCGGCGCCGCGCGCTCTCCCGCAAGGCTCATTTGCGCACGTCCTCGTCGGAAAGAATGCGCCAGGCGGCGCCTTCCATGTCTTCATACTGGCCTGCGCGCAGCGACCAGAGAAAGCAGCCAAGCCACACAGCGCCGAGCGCGAGCGCCAGCGGCACGAGATAGACAAGCACGTTCATGGCGCACTCCTCAGCAACGCCTCGCGGGCGCCTGCGGGCGTCGTGCGCCCTTGCGCAGGAAGCGGCCGCCCGGCGGGCGCGCGCGCACGCAGCGCGTTCGCGACGACGAGAATGGACGACCCGGACATGGCCGCCGCCGCGATCAGCGGCGTCACCTGGCCTGCCCCCTGAAAAGTGGTCCTCCCTGATGTATGGCTTATGAGCCTTGAGGAGGAATGCGCATGGCTAGGAAAAGGCACAAGGCGGAAGAGATCGTC
>Ga0315905_10001874_pt1 | contig 22343 bp, 15 predicted proteins | sample LakEriMetagenome_5_FD_203522 | JGI IMG/M metagenome (GOLD analysis project Ga0315905, IMG submission 203522) | Freshwater fungal communities from buoy surface, Lake Erie, Ohio, United States - Buoy 4 MA121 | ecosystem: Environmental > Aquatic > Freshwater > Lake | place: USA: Lake Erie, Ohio...
AAATCCTTGAAGTTCGACTCGAATACTTGAATCCGAGGAGGTCTGAATATCAAGATAGATTCCCGTGTCTTCCGCTGTATAAATAGCGGGAATGGGCCAGTAAGTGGAATACCAACGATTGGGATAATAATGACGTGTAGAGACAATAGAATACGTTCGTCCATCTGCCGTAATTAGATTGATTTGAACGGGTAGAGGCTTGGTAGTGAGAATACCATTTTGTGAATAGGAGATAAAACGGAAATTGAACCAGAATGTGTTTCGGCGGGAAGGAAAACGATAGGATTGAGTTGTATCCGTGGATGTAATTACATTTTTATTTGGAAAGGTATATTCGATATGTCGAGACCATGGAATGGACAAGGGTATATGTTTGGAATAAACATCGGATCGCTTTTGCTGTGGATTCGGCATGTTTGTTTGAAAACTATTTATGAATTTGGTTTATGTCCTTAAAAATTGATGAGGGAATCAAGCCTATAAAAAGACAGAGCACATACCAAAATGAGCAATCCGTATTCTTTGGAGGATAAGCGATGTTTTCATCGAATTACTTATAAATCCCATGTCCAGAATTTTGGAGATGGGATTCATAAATTCTATTTGGAGTTCCGTTGTCCGAATAAAGCGATCGAAGGCAAGCCGATGTGTAGTAGTTGCATTATTCAAAATCGATCAAAACATCAAGATTCCCGTCATTATCCGCATGGTAAGATTTATGAACCGATTCCATCTCATTCGCACATGTTTGGAGGGTCATGGTATGAAGAGGGTGTGAAAAAATGGGGAGAACCACTACAAAGTTGTGTGACATATGCGATGCGACTGCAAAAAGAGGCACGTGTGGATCTATCTAAAGTGGAAACGCCAATTCTTCCTAAGAAGATGCCGAGACCTCGTAAAAATCCGAACACTCCATCCACACCTGCTATTGTTGCTCCTATTGCTACTACACCCACTGTAAGTGATACTCCCGTTAAAGAGTTGACAATTTCAACGGATGTGCCTCAAGTGTCTGATCCTCCAAAAGTGAAACGAATTCGTCGTCCAGTTGCTAAAAAGTTATCACCTATGGCACCTGTTCCCATCGAGTCTTCTACTTATCCACCATCCACATCGCTTCCCATTTTGACATTGTTTCAGCCTCAACAAGAGGAACAAGAGCAACAGGAGCAACAGGAGAAACAAGAACAACAAGAAGAGGACGAGAAAAAGGAGGAGAAGCCAAAGCGTGGAAGGAAAAAGAAGGATTCAACGGAAGAACCAAAAGAGCCAAAAGAGCCAAAAAAAAGAGTAGCAGCTAAAAAGAAGACTGCATCTCCTTACGAGAAATTGGTCCATTCTGAGCCTGTTGTTCATAAAGATGCGTGTATTCCGACACACAAAGAGGAAACAATGGAAGAGCATGATATTCAAGATTATGAGACAGAAGAGGTCACACTTTCGATCTTTATCTTGGACGGGACTGTGTATTTTAAGGATTCAGCAAAAAATAAGTTATATCGACGAATCAAAGAGAAGACGATTGGTCAATATGTAGGTCGCTATGATCCATACACGGATTCATTGGTGACAGATGTTCCAGATTCAGATGATGAAGAATAAAAAGAGATATAAAAGAAGAATCAAATCGATACCTAACATGAAAAATCGTTTTTGTTATTCGTATCATCGTCATCCAATTGCACCCACTTGTTGTCCTCAGAGCACGCAACCAGAATGTATTACGATATCCACATTATCTACTATCTCATCGCTATCTACCGTTATTTTTAATAGTAAAGGGGCCTCTGCACAGACCATTTTACAGACGAGTTGTTTTCAACAGGAAAGGCAAAGAAGACAGCAGGAAATTGATGAACGTCTGTCTACTATTTTAGGAAATTCATCAACGATTCAGAGCACATTACAAGGTCAATTGAATAATCAGGTAGAATCTAGATATAGGGATTATTATCGCCGTGAGCCAGAGATGATACCTGAATCTGTATTAGAACTAGAGAGAATGACAAGAAATGTAGGTGTCCCTATGCCTGTTATGACGATTGCAAACTGCAAAGGTGTTCAGTTTGTAACAAAATAAAGATCCGATTTTGCAAAAAAAATAAATACTTTTTAATTTATTTTTTTTGAATTGAGAATGAGTTAGTTAGTTATCAGTAGATGGATTTACTTCTTAGCGGGAATGACTTTCTTCTTGATGACAGTGCGACGAGGTGCGGGAGCGGGCTCCAAGTCATCGCCTTGATCGTCAGACACTGATTCAGATGGCTCATCTGCTTGAGCAGCAGGAGCAGGAGCAGCCTGAGGCATGAGAGCAGCTACAACGGATGGAACATTGCGAGTAGAGGAGGAAGAAGCAGATGAGAAGGCCGCATCATCATCTACTTGCTCGCTATCCTCCTTCTGGTTAGACTCATCCTCTACTGAAGCAGATGAAGAAGACGAAGACGAAGACGAGGAAGATCCAAGGCCACGAAAGGCAAAGTCGCTCATCTTCTCAGGCAGTTTGTGAATGGCAATTTGCTTGGCACGCCACGTCAGACCGAACTTGGAACCAGCAAACCATACACCAGAGCATTCCATGATGGCAGTGACTTGAACACCCTTGACGAGCAACTCCTCAATCGGAACATCGCGGTAGGGCTTGCCATTCACATCATAGAACTTGGTCTCAAATTGATTGTCATATTTACGCAACTTCAGTTTGATAGTAGGAGGGTAGGGCAGAACATTGCCCTCCTTGTCCTTGCTGTATTTCAGTGATGGAGTGTAGAAAGCCTTGATGACTTCGCGACCCAGATCCGCCTTAAACCAAGCACGAGAATTCTTGACACCCTCGTTAATCAGTGTCTCATCCAGTTGGGACAAGGCATCCATAAACTCCTTGAGTTCAGGACGCTGATCCACACCGCGGAAAGACAAATCAACTGAATACTCAGGTGGGCCAAACTTGTCCGCCACATTCAGACCAAACGGGGCCGTCATAGACAGCGCAGTTTGCATCATGAGACGCTCACCTGCGTAATTCAGGTAAGCCTGTTTCGCACCACTCGCCAGTTGACGAGGAGCAGAGACATTGATGTTCTTGGCGTTAAAGTTCGATGAGCAGACAATGGACGACATTTCAGGTAAGTTCGTTAGCTTGGTGGGGGATACGTTTGATTGACGATCTGGCTTTATGTTGGCTTTTTTCTATAATCAATTTTATTTTTTAGACCAGTCAATTTTTTATAAATATCAAATTTCTAATGAGACTTACAAGATGCATTCTAATATTTCATTACTTTTCATTTAATAATCAAAAGTAATAAAATGTTACATCGTGATAAGATATAAATTGATATATTCATCACAAATTCACCTTATAATTACATTACAATTAACGATATCATTAGCTGCGTATAAAATAAATTATTGGAATTGCCCAGTGATTTCAAAAAAATCTAACCCTACGGCATCTTCTAATGTGAATTACGAGAAATTTCAATAAAAAAAAGCGAATCCAATTTTCAGACCCCCTCCGGCACCACCTATTTTCAATAAAATTGACTTAAAGATACCTGTTCTATAAGGCATAGTGCGTTTAAAGATGTCAAATACTTCCACCGGTCTTAGTACAATGAGCAAGAACACCTCCAATAACTCAGCCGCCGCTGCTACTGCTTCATCTGCCGCCAAGCGCGTTTCAAAGAAGACCGATGCCCCAGCTGCCTCCGCTTCAGCTGCTGCTGCTCCAGTTGTCGTGGCCGCCGCCGCTGCTCCAGCCCCAGCTGCCGCTTCTTCAAAGAAAGCCTCGAAGGCTGCTGTGGTAGAGGCCGTTGCCGCTGCTCCAGTCGCTGCTGCCCCAGTTGCTTCCTCGGCCGAGGTTCCAGCCGAGGCTGCTGAGGTTCGTTCAGTGGATCAGGAGATCAGCGAGCTGGTCAAGCTGCACCAGAATCTGCGTGATCAGGCGGTTGCTGCGATTAAGAATCTGCAGAAGCTCCAGAAGCGTGTTGCCAAGGAGATCAAGGAGGCTGGTCGTCGTCGTCGTCGCTCAAAGAAGGAGGATGATGGCACTGTCAAGGAGAAGCGCCCAACCATCTTCACTACTCCAGTGACTCTGAAGGATGAGCTGTGCGCGTTTCTGGGCAAGCCAAAGGGTTCGCAGATGATCCCAGCGGATGTCACTCGCGCCTTCTCAGCCTATGTTAACCAGCACAAGCTGAAGGACACTGAGAAGGGTCACACCATTCATCCCGATGCCGCCATGCGTAAGGTTCTGGGTGTCAAGGATGGCGAGACTGTGACTTACCGCAACATCCAGACTTACCTCTACAAGCTGTATGTTCTGCCAGAGAAGAAGAAGCCAGCTTCTGCCTAAATTTAGTATATTAATAATTAATAAGTAATAATAAATTCATATTTTTTGTTCTTGTTCTTGCTCTTTATTGCTCTTTCTTGCTCTTATTTTCTACTATAAAAAGAATTAATAATACATTACAATCAATTCAAATGAGAAAGAATAACATGCTCATTTGAACTGCATACCCAAGCTATCTAGATAAAGAGACTGGCTTCAATTTATAACACAACTCATTTACCCTATTTTGATACACTACTCAGTGTAAAGAAATAGGGTATTTTTTATAATCATTTTAATTAGAAGATTTAGTATGTCATACTATAATCAATATGGATATGCACCATCTCCAGCCTATCCATCCGGATATGGATCATACCCTTCACAGGGGTGCCATCCACATGCAGCATGTCCACAAGCTCAACCGCTCCCACTCTACCCCCTCATTTCTATGGCCACTGGTGCAACTGGTATCACTGGTGTTACTGGCGTAACAGGCTATACTGGATATACTGGACCATTAGGAACCGGTCCCAGTGGAGATACTGGATCAACAGGTGTAACTGGATACACTGGACCATTGGGAACGGGTCCATCTGGTGATACTGGAACTACTGGTCCATCTGGCTCATCAGGATCGACAGGTTCTACAGGTCCTACTGGCCAAACGGGCCCAACGGGCCCTAGTGGTCCAACTGGCCAAACTGGTTCTACTGGTCAAACGGGTCCCACTGGTATAACAGGACAATCGGGCCCTACTGGGCAAACAGGCACCACTGGCCAAACAGGCCCTAGTGGCACAACTGGTCAAACAGGCCCTAGCGGCCAAACTGGTTCTACTGGTGTAACGGGCTCAACAGGAAGAACTGGTCCCACTGGCCAATCGGGTCCAACTGGCCAAACAGGCTCTACAGGAAGAACTGGTCCAACTGGCCAAACAGGTCCGACTGGTCCCACTGGTGTAACAGGCTCTACAGGAAGAACAGGTCCTAGTGGCCAAACTGGTCCTACTGGCCAAACGGGTTCTACTGGTATAACAGGTCTAACAGGTCCAAGTGGTCAAACAGGTCCAACTGGACAAACAGGTCCTAGTGGTCAAACAGGTCCTACTGGTCAAACAGGTTCATCAGGTCAAACAGGACCAACTGGTATAACAGGACAAACAGGCCCTAGCGGGCATACAGGTTCTACTGGTCAAACAGGTCCTAGTGGTCAAACGGGTCCCACTGGTCAAACGGGTCACAGTGGTCCATCAGGCTCAACAGGCTCTACTGGTCCATTAGGAACAGGTTCTACTGGTTCAACGGGTCCAACTGGCCAAACAGGTCAAACTGGCCAAACCGGTCCGAGTGGCCAAACTGGTTCAACTGGCCAAACAGGTCAAACTGGCCAAACAGGTCCGAGTGGCCAAACAGGTCCAACTGGTCAAACAGGTGCAACTGGCCAAACCGGTCCGAGTGGCCAAACAGGCTCAACTGGCCAAACGGGCCCTACTGGTATAACAGGCTCAACCGGTTCAACGGGTCCGTTAGGAACTGGATCGACTGGTTCAACGGGTCCTAGTGGAACAACAGGTCAAACAGGTTCAACGGGTCTAACGGGTCCTAGCGGCCAAACAGGTTCAACAGGTCCTAGTGGAACAACAGGCTTGACGGGTCCTAGTGGTCAAACAGGTTCAACAGGTCCTAGTGGAACAACAGGTCAAACGGGTTCAACGGGTCAAACTGGTCCAACAGGTCAAACTGGCCCAACTGGCCAAACAGGTCCAACAGGTCAATCAGGCTCAACTGGCCAAACAGGTCCCAGTGGTCCATCAGGCTCAACAGGTTCTACGGGTCCATTAGGAACTGGTTCAACAGGTGCAACGGGTCCTAGTGGAACAACAGGTCCTAGTGGAACAACGGGTCAAACAGGTCCAACAGGCATAACAGGCCATAGTGGTCAAACAGGTGCATCTGGCACAACTGGCACAACAGGTCCTAGTGGTCAAACAGGTCCAACTGGTCAATCAGGTCCGACTGGTCAAACTGGTTCAACAGGTCAAACTGGTTCAACAGGTCAAACAGGTCCTACTGGTCAAACAGGTCCTACTGGCCAAACGGGTCCTAGCGGTCAAACAGGTCAAACAGGTCCTAGTGGCTCAACTGGCCAAACAGGTCCTACTGGCCAAACAGGTGCTAGTGGAACAACTGGTCAGACAGGTCCTAGTGGAACAACAGGTCAAACGGGTCCTAGTGGAACAACAGGACAAACGGGTTCTACTGGTGTAACAGGCCAAACAGGTCCTAGTGGAACAACAGGACAAACGGGTCCAAGCGGACCCAGTGGAACAACAGGCCAAACGGGTCCAAGTGGCACAACGGGCCAGACAGGTCCCAGTGGTCAGACGGGTCCAAGTGGCACAACGGGTCAGACGGGTCCAAGTGGCACAACGGGTCATACAGGTCCAAGCGGCCAAACAGGTGCAACGGGTCCATTAGGAACAGGTCCCACAGGTCAAACGGGTCCATCGGGAACTAGAGGCCAGACAGGTCAAACGGGTCCATTAGGAACAGGATCGACAGGTGCAACCGGTCTAATGGGTCCTCAAGGTGTAGGTGGTTATCTGGCCTATTATATTATCTTATCAGATACAACCACACAGACTGATTTTACTTCTACCCGCGCCCTAACTTTCAATACAAATCAAGGTGCCCGTGGATTCTTTCAAGGTGCGCCTGCATCACGAATTGTGGCTCAACACCCTGGTGAATATGATCTTCGCTTTACAGGTGAACTTGTTATTTATGATTTCTTGGAAGAAACTGTTACAATTTGGTTTCGTAAAAATGGTGTTGATCTTCCCCATTCTGCTTTTATTCAATCCCTAAAAGATCCAAATGAATACATCGTTTTGAATATGAGCACTATTACTCATTTGGAGCCAGACGATTATGTTGAAGTGATGGCATATAGCACAGGTCCAAATGCACAGTTCCAAGCTAGTCCCGCCAATATTATTAATCCAAATGTTCCATCCGCTATTTTTACGGTTCGTCAAATCATGTTTCTTGAAAAGGGTGAAACAGGTCCAACTGGTCCAACTGGTGAGACAGGAACAACGGGAACAACTGGAACAACTGGACCCACTGGTATAACTGGACAGACTGGACCCACTGGAACAACTGGAACAACGGGTCCGACTGGAACAACTGGACCCACTGGTATAACTGGACAGACTGGACCCACTGGAATAACGGGCACAACAGGTCCAACTGGCACATCTGGTCCAACAGGAACAACAGGACCTACTGCTGCAACAGGAACAACTGGTCCAACAGGCACATCTGGTCCAACGGGAACAACTGGCCCAACAGCAGCAACGGGAACGACTGGTCCCACTGGCACATCGGGTCCAACAGGAACGACAGGACCTACTGCGGCGACGGGAACGACGGGTCCAACAGGCACATCAGGGCCAACGGGAACAACTGGACCTACTGCGGCGACGGGAACTACAGGAACAACTGGTCCACGATACACTAGTATTTTATCCTATTTGCAGTATGCTGGATTGCCAACCACGTATGATTCAGCAGGAAGCATACAACCATCCACTATTTCAGGTGGATCTTACTTCTATGTAGGGTCATCATGGTCTCTCGGTTCTCAGTCATTAAATAATCTAGTTACGATTAATACATTGCCTAGATTCCAAGTGCAGCGTCGAGGTATTTATACAGTTACGTTCTCACTAGGAGCTTCTCCCTCATCAGGAGATGTCGAGATCTTTATTTCAAAGAATTCAGCAAATGGAAATGATTTGCAACCGAGTGCAATTAATCAATTATTAGCTTCCAATCGAGTATTTACCCAACAATCCATTCACTGGACAGGATATATTAATACAACGGAATACTTTTCAGTAGGTGGTTATGCAAATGTAAATGTATCTCTTTTGAATAATTGTGAATTGACAATTGCATTGGTTGATGGTGCAGAGGGTCCAACTGGACAAACGGGTCAAACAGGTGCAATTGGAACAGGTCCATCTGGATCAACTGGCACAACGGGTCCAACTGGAATAACGGGCCAAACTGGTCCAACAGGAACATCTGGACCTACAGGTTTAACTGGTCCAACGGGAACAATTACTACTGGTCCAACAGGAGGTTCTGGATCAACAGGAACAACAGGAATTACTGGAACATCGGGTCCAACGGGCACAACTGGACCTACTGCAGCAACTGGAACAACTGGTCCATCAGGTCCAACAGGAACAACGGGAACAACGGGACCAACTGCCGCAACGGGAACAACGGGTCCAACAGGAGAAACAGGCACAACGGGAACGACTGGACCAACTGCTGCAACTGGAACGACTGGACCAACAGGTGAAACAGGAACAACGGGCACAACAGGAACAACAGGCCCGACGGGCACAACGGGTCCAACTGGTGAAACAGGCACAACAGGAACAACGGGTCCGACTGGAATCACAGGAATAACAGGTCCGACTGGAATAACGGGTCAAACAGGTATGACTGGAACAACTGGACAAACAGGTCCGACTGGAGAAACAGGAACATCAGGCCCGACTGGAACAACTGGTCCAACTGGCACAACTGGCCCAACTGGAGAAACAGGAACAACTGGATCATCTGGAACAACTGGCACAACAGGTCCAACAGGAACATCAGGGCCAACAGGTGAAACAGGAACGACTGGTCCAACAGGTATAACAGGAACGACTGGTCCAACTGGAGAAACAGGAACAACCGGTCCAACCGCTGCAACTGGCACAACAGGTCCAACGGGAACATCGGGTCCAACAGGAACGACAGGTCCAACAGCCGCAACTGGTCCAACTGGAATAACAGGCACATCGGGTCCAACGGGCACGACAGGTCCAACCGCTGCAACTGGACCAACTGGCATAACAGGCACATCTGGTCCAACGGGAACGACGGGTCCAACAGCCGCAACAGGCACAACAGGTCCAACGGGAACATCAGGTCCAACAGGAACGACAGGTCCAACGGCCGCAACTGGAACAACTGGAACAACGGGTCCGTTGGGAACGGGTCCATCGGGTTCAACAGGTCCGACGGGTCCAGTGGGACAAAGTGCTCTTTTTACACAAACGCCCACAACAGCACAGCTCTTTCCAGATACAACAAATACGGTCATTTATTGGGGAAATACGATATTAAGTAATTCAACAGGAACAACGGGGTTATCCTATTCATCCATAACGGGCGCCTATACAAATATGACGCTAACTGCATTGCCGATCGAGGTAGTGTATAGTTTGGTATGGGATGCATCTATGCCAGCCGCGACGTATGTAGATGTGGATGGAGTGGAATATGGTCTTACACAGTATAATTCATACGTTTTTACAAACAAGGCCATCTTTTTATTGGGTGTAAATAAGTCATTCCGAGTCTATAATCAGAATTCTGCGGATGGTTCAACCCTTCAAACATCATCTAACATTGTTATCACGCTTCTCACCGCTGGAACACCAGGTTCGACAGGTTCAACAGGTTCAAACGGAACAGGTCCAACGGGTCCGCAGGGTCCAGTTCCCAATGTAATTACCTTTACGGAAGGACCAACGATTAATATGGATACGAATGTTTCAGCAGGATCACTTAATAATTATGTATTGGGCAATTATTCCTTCTTCAAACTATCGAATGCTTCTTCTGGATACAATGTGACAGGTTTTGCAGGAGGAGTGGCAGGTCGTCAAATGATTCTTGTAAACAATACCCAACAAACACATACGTTTCAAGATGAAAATACAAACTCGACTGCATCTAATCGCTTGATACTACAAACATCATCACGAACGCTTGGTCCAAATCAGACAATGACCTTTTTGTATGTAACAGGTCTAACAGTGGGAGGAAATCCAAATCAGGATCGATGGATCTTGACCGCCTTTCTATAAGAATTCCGACATACTTGACATGATGTGAATAAATATCTTGTATTTATAATTAGTGTATTATAAATAGAAGATGTCATTTCGCTTTGGAGCACCTAGTGGAATATCATTAGGGCCATTTGCCGCATCTACCTTACAGAAACCTCAAGCAATTGCAATAGGAGCCCATGCGGGTCGTCATAATCAAGGAGCTCGATCCATTGCCATTGGTGCCAATGCGGGACACAGTAATCAGCATCAGAGCACAATCGTTTTAAATGCAACTGGAATTGCGGTAAATACATTACAGGACAATTCCACCTATATTTCACCCGTTCGCTATGCAACTTCCGCAAATATAATGACCTACAATGACATAACAAAAGAGGTAACTTATTCAAATCATTTGAGTGGATCTCTGGGAATTGGAACGACATCGGTCGATACAAAATTATATGTTGTGGGTAAAACAAAGATTGATGATGGATCCACATCACCACCTTCAACTGGAGTAAATGGATCAAATGGAACGCGTCTTATTTTATGGCCTGGCGATGCAACTACCACTCCATATGGATTTGGCATGGATAATAATACATTATGGTATGGTGTCCCTCAAAATAAATTGCATAAATGGTATGAAGGAATCACTGAACGAATGCGTCTATCTGGGGGCAAGCTAGGAATTGGAACGACAAATCCACTAAGAACCCTTGATATTACAAACAATGTAGATCCCTATATGGGATCCCTCAATATAGAAAGAGGTGTAGATGATGGAAATATTTATACAGTGTCTTTCAATCAAAATACAGCCTCTTTTAACATGGGTATGGGTGCTGTTTCAACTGCAAGAGGGGTATTAGCACCGACGAATTACATGTGGGGAAATCATATTAGTGGAGGTGCGGAATGGGGCATAATTAGTGATGGATGGGTCAATCTCTTTTCTGTTCGAGGTGGAACGGGTAATGCATGGTTCAAAGGGAATGTGGGGATGGGGACAACAACTATTTCTGCTAAACTCCACGTATATGGTGATGCTATTATAGCGGATAGTCCGTTGTATAAACAAGCCACAATGACAGTTATGAAATCAGGTGGATCAGCTTCGTTAGCTGTTTGTGCAGGCAGTGAATCGGATAAAGCTATATTATATTTGGGAACGCCAAATGTGCCGTCAACAATTGATGGATCAAATTCTGCCTATAAAGTGGCAATTATTGCAAATGGAAATGGATCGGGAACGGGATGGAGCACTGCAGATTTACATTTTTGTTTGAATCATGCAACAGGTGATGGAACAAATTCATATACACAGACTGCAACGATCACACATTCCAAAATGGTAATAAAAACAAATGGGAATGTAGGAATTGGAACAACAAGTCCAGGATCATATAAGTTATATGTAAATGGAACAGGATATGTAAATGGAACTTTGGCAGTAAATGGAAATTTTGAAATGAATGGGGCTGATTTTAATATCAAGGCTAGTTTTAGAGGGACAGGAGGAAGAGCACTTGTTCATGATACATCAAATACATTGGCAATTAATTATGGAGGTGATTTTTCATCGGTTCGTATTGATTCAAATGTATCATTGGGTGGAAATCTGGTCAATTCTGGAAATATGAATATTGGTCTACCTACAACCAATACATACCAAGCCCCTATTTCAAAATTTACAATTAATGCAAGTTACAGTGGAGGCGATGGAGGTGCTTTTGCAATAAATGCATATGACGGATCTGTATATAATCTCCGTTTATTTCCATATGTTCAAGCTGTTGGTCAAGTTGCATATCTATTTAAGACATATAATCAAGGGACAGGATATGACTCTATAACGATTGGTCATAATGGTAATGTGGGTATTAAATATACAAATCCATTATGCACTTTATATAATCGCCAAGATGGAACATCTGGATGGAAAGGTATGTCATATTTTGGAAATGAAACAACGGGTATAGTTGCAGGAACCTATGATAATGTAGCCTATTTAGGGGCTCATAATGGTGCTTTATCTTCTTGGACAGATATTGCAATAGCAATGAGTGGAAATGTAGGAATTGGTATTACCAATCCAAATTATAAGTTACACGTTAATGGTGATAGTTTTACATCTGGAAACATAATCGGTTCATCTCATTTTGTGTCTTCTTCTGCAATTACTTATAATAATGCAGCAGATAAGGGTAAATGGTTTAAAATTGCAACAATTCCCTCTAGAGGTGTCGCGGAATTTGGAGTGTCATGGTCGGTCGCAGGAGAACATGGATATATTTTATTATCATGCGGCCAACAATATAATTCAACTCCATTCATTCGTGTTATCGAGGGGAATTACTATGGACATCATATTCCACAACAATTCCGTTTAGCGACAGATACTGCTTCTATTTATTACGATGCCTATCTGGAAATGTATTTGGTAGATACATCGTGGTATGAAACAAATATTCCTATAACCGTATGGATAGTCAATAAACCGCCTGTAAATTCATCTGTAACATTATTTACAACAAAGACTGCTGGAACAACAACAGGTTATACTTATTATCAGGTATATGGTTATCATCCAATCGATACGAATTGGAATGGAGCTAGATTCTGTCTGGCAAATTCAGGAAATGTGGGTATTGGAACAAATGATCCCTCTTCTAAATTTCATCTAAAAGATGGACGGATGGACGTTCATATTGGTTCTGCGCGGTTTGATGGACTTCTTGGATATAATGATGCCTCTGGTCGTGCTCAGATTGTGCTATCTTCCTATTATTCTGATTTGGTGATCGCATCATCGCAGACAAATGATACTCATGGCAGCACTCTTACATTTGTTACTACAAATCCATCCAACGCGGCAGATTATCGTAAGTGGGTCATTAATCAGGGAAACTGGGGAAATCGCAAGCACATGCTTGATTTTGGATATGCATCAAATATTACAAATCCACATAATGCAATCTCTTCTTCTGCTACATTATTGACATTGGATGGATCGAATATGCGCGTGGGGATTGGTAGCACAGATCCTGGATATAAATTGGATGTATCAGGGGCTATAAGAGCATCTACTGAAATTTATGTAAATAGTTGGTTTCGCAATGTAGGAACAGGTGGACTTTGGAATGACACGTATTCACGCGGAATTAGATGTGCTGACGCAGAAGGAAATAATTATGGAAATATCTCAACACATGGTGAGGGTCGAGGTGGTTGGCTAGGATATGGATTAGGAACACGTTATTGTTTTATGGGAAAGAATGCGGGAGAAGTGGGTATCCATGATAATATAAATTCATGGTGTATTTATTTTGATGGATCACGAAACTGCACCATTTATGGATCAACCACTTTAGCAAGCAATGCTACTGTATCAGGAGCTCTTTATGTGGGTCCAGCAGCAGGATCAGGAACAATTTATCTGGGTGGTGGAGCCTCAGGCGATGGAGCATATGATCATTCTGTGATTGAAACGAGAAACTATGCGAGCTCAGAAACAACAGAACTATTGATCTTTAAAGGTAATGATATTGCTGGTCCATCGGGACCAGATCGTATTCGTTTACGAGCAGCAGAGGTTTCATTTGATACTTACAGTGGTGCGACAACTAGTCGAACAACAGAAAGTATTCGCATGACCATAAAAGAGGATGGAACTGCAACTCATACTTCAGGAGATAATAGTTATATTAAATATGGTCCAAATGGATGGTCTGGATACTTGGTAGTAGGAGCATCCCCTACTCGTATTAATTCAAATACTGCTCAAGTCATTTCAACTGATGGAAATTTACATTTGGATGGAGGTAATTCAAAGGGCATATTTTTAGGGCATTATGCTGATATTAACGGGGCTCGTAATTACATTAATTCATATGGAAGTTGGACTCATTCTGGAAGTTTGTCTGCTTCTGGAAATATAACAACGCCTACCGTGTATTACAATGGAACATCAACATGTTATATTTATAATGGTAATGTGGATACATATAATCCAACTGGTGAGAATAATTTGATGATTTCTAGTTGGTGGGGTATTGGATTCAAATCATATGATGGTGGTGTAAGAATTGCGATGAATACACGAGATGGAGCTGCCTATTTTGCTGGTAATATAGGAATTGGAATAACAAGTCCTGGACATAAATTGCATGTTGTTGGTAATATATATGCAACTGGAGAGGTTACTGCATTTTCAGATGCACGCTATAAAACAAATATCACTCCATTAATAAACTGTCTTGAAAAGATTGAAAAGATAAAAGGAGTTCGGTATGATGCTATGCCACCTTATTCTACTCCAACCGATAATACACATATTGGTCTATTAGCACAAGAAGTAGAAGAACAATTTCCTGAATTGGTTAAAACGGATAGTAATGGAATGAAGTCATTAAATTATAGTAATATGACTGCAGTATTAATTGAATGTATAAAAGAGTTAAATAATAAACTAGTTAGTAAAATAGATATTATAAATGAATTAGAAAATCAAAATAATACACTTTCTACTCGTTTGGTTCGTTTAGAAAATATATTGTTTCCAGAATCTGGTTAATTCTTCCTCCACACCCTCGCCAATGCAGCCGTCACCGTCACAGTCGTCGCTACTCCCGTCACAAAACCATACCAAAATCCAGACGAGTAATAATGCTCAAGAGCCTTTTGAAGTGCGGTTGGTTTATCTGATTCCATATTTTCTGATTTCTTATTTCATGTAATTGATTTAAGTAGTTATTGAAGGGCAGCGTTTGAACCGAAGGTAGCGCTTACTGCGAAGCAGGGCAGCGCTTGAACCATTTCCTCGCCCCAGCAGATTCCTTCTTCGCTTTTCGAACCAGATCCGCATCCGCGGTATAATGTGTTTTACCACATAGCAAATAAGAACTAACACGTGGATAAGACCATGACTGTGTAGTTTGTCCAGGTCGATGACCCGTTCTCCATGCGGCAGAACCCCTATCAAAAACTTTTTTCAAAAACCGAACAGGCACACCCGTCGCATTAGATCGTTCCTTCAGCGTCTTCGCCTTAGGAAAGAGTTTCTCCCATTCAACCGTATAACCCGATCGGCGTTTGGTCCGAGCATAACGATCTGTTTTAAATCCGACATATGCCCGAGGATCTTTCCAGTCCATGGCTCCAAATCGAGCAATTTCTTTCTGGCGTTCTTTCGCCTGCTTTTTCGTCAATCCGCGATAATACTTAGGAGGCCATAACTTCTTCTTTGTCGTCATATTATCTCTATATTTAGTTCTTGATATAAAGTGTATTTTATAAAATTGAAAGAGATAAATAGATGATTGATGATCAAGACGGATTGCATATATCAAAGATCATGGATAATTCAAGTAAATTCGATTATAAATCGATGACTCTTGCTCAATTGGTGAACCATTATAAGGAAAAGAAAATCAGAGGATATTCTGGTAAATCAAAGAATCAGCTTATAATGAATCTTGAGAGGTTGGATGATATAAAAGATGATGAAAAAAAGGAGAATACTAATATATCTGTTGCTCCAATTAAAATAAAACGACCAATTCGTGCTCCAAGCCCTGTTAGTTTAGCAACCCCATTATCATCCAAACAATTGACAGTGATTGATCTATTTTGTGGATGCGGTGGAATGTCAAAGGGTCTGACCGATGCAGGTCTCAAGATTATTGCGGGAATTGATATTTGGGACAAAGCGGTTGCAAGTTATAATCAGAATTTCGACCACAAAGCATATTGTGAAGATTTAACCCAATTACCTCCAGAGCGATTCAACGAATTATATAATAAAGAGAACAAAGAGGTGGATATCGTCGTGGGTGGCCCGCCCTGTCAAAGTTTCAGTATTGCGGGAAAGAGAGATAAGAACGATCCGAGAAATGCGCTGTTTATGGAATATGTCAAATATCTGGATTATTTCAAGCCGAGAGCATTTATTATGGAAAATGTGATAGGGATGCTCTCAAAAAAGACAGCAAAAGGTGAGAATGTGATTGATATTATTATGGAGCAACTTAATAGGAACTACAACTGTATTATAAATAAATTGTATGCTAGTGATTTCGAAGTCCCACAAAATCGAAGAAGAGTGATTATTATTGGAATACGAAAAGATCTACAACGGATTCCATTACCACCTCAACCTGTTATTCAACAAATCGCGGCAAGAATTCCAGTAAGGGATATACTAATTCCTCGAAAGGATGTGGATCCGTCCTACTTTCTATCAGAAAAGGCGTTACAGGGTATCATAAATAAAAAGGAGAAATCAAAGAGCAAAGGAGCTGGATTTGGAGCACAGATGTTGGACATGGATAAACCGTCTTATACCATTCCCGCTCGGTATTGGAAGGACGGTTATGATGCGCTTGTGAAATACAGTGATACCGAGATTAGACGGTTGACAATTCTTGAACTAAAAAGAATACAGAGTTTTCCAGATGATTATAAGATTTCAGGATCAAAAAAAGATATTATTATGCAGATTGGAAATGCAGTTCCATGTCGATTTGCCTATCATCTTGGTAAATACATTATTAATACTCTTCAATAATTAATTCGTTCCAAAAACACGATCCTGATCCACGAAATTGGGAATAATTTCTTGAATTCCCTTCATACATTCCACTATCAAATATGATTTTCTTATTTTTAATACATTCAATAACATAATTAAAGTTAAATATCTTTCCAAAACAGATTTTGTTATAAGTATCTCCAACCTTTTTACACATAAAGAATCCCTTTTTATTAAACTTTTTATTAATATGTGATTCCATTTTTTCAGAATACCAGATTGCAATCATTAGATGATCAGATTTAAGAAAATTTGGGAAGCTCTCCTTTATATCACGAGTATCTTTTGAATAGGAATAATAAATAATAATATCATTATCATCTGAAATAGATAAGATTTGCCCATTTGCATTCCATTCATTATAAGTAGGAACACATCTTCCAGACCATGAATATCTATTATTCTTTTCTGGGTTTGGATTTCCAAAATATCGTATAAATTGAGTTCGGGTTATAGATGCATTTTCATTTGTCCAATTATTATTTATATTTATACGCTCTCTTTTTCCTTCGCGTGAAAAAGCATATTCGCTTGCACTAAAATCTCCTAATGTAATTTTAGAGGACCCCTTTTTCATTTCATATCCTCTAATATCAGGTTCATTCTTAGAATTGTGAATAATCCCCATTCTAGATTCTAACCAATGACCCTCTTTTCCACAATGTTTCATATTTTTATCAGAAGTATCAATTGTAATACCACGAATATTCTTATTGAAAATGTCTATAATATATGATTTATCATCATCCATTGTATTGTATGAATCTTCTATACTAATTAACTGTATTTTATCTGAAATATAATTAATGGCATCATTTGATACAGGAGAATCAGGACATCTTATTGGGCGTTTGATCTTTCTTGGAATAATAATGGGTTCTTCAACTTCTGGTTTATTTCGAACGATTATTCTTTTAGGCATATCCATTTTGTTATAACCAATTTTTTAGTTTATATCATATCAATTTTAAAAGTAACTATTATAATTATTATTTTATGAAAATAGAATAGAACATCTTCATAAAATGATAAAGCGAAATACAAAAACAAAAACAAAAAAGACAGGAGGATACAAGCCGACAAAACGCGATTTATTTTATCTCCGAAAATACAAACAAGGGAAATCCATCGGATTTACGATGCGATCCTCCTTAAAAGCGAAGGGGCTTATTCCACGTTCGAATGGAACGAAACGTGTTTCGAAGAAATACCAGTGATTCTAACAGAGAATGCATCCGCGTTGTTTGGTTAATTCTCCGCATAGTTCATGGCGATCAGCATCGGTAAGTCGGACGTTTGTCCATTTTCCTCCTCGGACATTTTCATAACCGTATTGTAGCATCCATTTTTTAACATATGTATTTAATTCTTTGTGGGGAACGAACTCGACTGCTTGTAAGATCCGAATAGGTCGATGAATCTGTGTCCAAGCCGGTCCAAGTCCTTCCTGCATTTCGTCCAATGCTTTATCTGGGTGAGAGCATGTTCCAACATAGTATTTATTATGCTCCAATTCCATCAAAAAAACACAGGTAGGATGAGACATTTCTGATTAGAATAAGATACCATTTTAATTCACAATACGCATCTCTTCCGAAATTAAAAATGGAAAATTAAAGTTAAATAGAAAGATAGACATACATATCCAGACATCGATTAAATGGATTACGACGAAGAACAAAAAGAGCCAGAATTGACTTCTCGATCAGGATACGAAGTCCGTGATGTAGTCCGATCCTTTTTACAGGCATTAAGTGAAGCGGGTGCCATTGCATCAGGTAAACTCTTACACTATACAGCGGACATGATTTGTTCAGGCGGTCTTTTATTATTCGAGAAGTTATGTTTCGAATATGCTTTTGAGCATATCGGTATTGCATCGCCCCGTATTTTCTTTTACTTGAACAATAAATTCAAAGATCTCCGTGAAAAAGCGGCAAAGCACGAAATTGCTAAATTCTGCACGTTATCGGATGTTCAACAGGCCACTGCGGAGATTGTTCTTATTTTACAGGGATGTCCCAAAAAAACCAAACCTAAATATCCAGCAATTCCACCAGAAACACATGATAATGATGGATGGTTGCGTTCGGTATTACGAACGACGGATAAAGCATCGGTAAGAAAAGTCTATCAGCGTTCGACGGATTTGGAGCCGATGCTTCATGCGGGAAATGAGATGGTATTTGCGATCGTAGAGGGGGCAACAGAACGTGCCCTTTTCTGGGTAAAATGGTTACAAGAAGAGGATCAGTTGCTTCGTAAAAAGTATCAATCTGGACTTTCTACTGCGGAACGTGGATCACCTGCTTTAAAATCTCAAGCACAGAAAACAGCGGTAGGATATTATTTGATTATGGTGTTAGCTGAACTCTATAAAGAGTTTAGTCAGAAGGGTATGGTGCGTCTGCATCAAGAATTTCAAACCCTATTGGATCTATATCGTTCAACGGATTCAAAGAATACACAGCGTCGTAAGCAGGATATTATAGCGCTAATGGTCCAGATTTTGGTAGATATGCCACGAATGAAAATTCCAGCTGCACCCACTCTCGTCCAAGATCCTGCTGCGTTAGAAAGGATGGTTCAACAATCTGCTAATTTCTATCGTGAGGTATTATATCATCCCCTTCCCAATAAGCTTCTTCCACAGACAGTTACAAGTCTGAAAAAAAAGAAACAGAAGGAATTGACAAAGGAGGATAAATTACAAGAACGTCTTAATATGGTGGATCAAATGGCAATGAATTTTTATAAAATGTAATTAATATACGTGTTGAAAGGATTCAACCATAGATGTGCGCGGACGATATGCCTTTTTTCGGATAGGGTCAAATGCATAAGGAACATTATTAATAAGAAGAGGAGTCCCAATAGGTTTCCTAATCAAAGGCGGGATACGAATATGTTTTGGAAGTGTTACAGTAGGAGTTGTAACAATCATGATGCGATCTTTAAAGAGATGGTGAAGAACGGTAACAACCATCAATACCAGAAGAAAGACGTGAAAGCGTTGTAAAAGCATGATTACCTTGTTAATGATTTTACAATTCTTTACTTAATCAATTTTATTTACCGAAATTAATACAAATCGTTCTTACTGCGACGGCGATTCCAGTCGGCATCCAAATCATATTCATTTTCATCATCATCTTCTGAATCAACTGGATCGTGGTGATCCATATCATCTTCCTCCATCTCTACATTCTCATCATTGCGACTGCCAAGATCATATACTGGATCCGTGTTCTTTTTAGTGGATTGATAGAGCATTTTTGTCATATTCAAACCGGTTACATTGTAATAACGGCGTTCCTTCTCCTCTTCCTCTTTCAGCTTTTGTGATTCAGCAATTCGCTGGTTCGCTTGTTTCTTTTTGTTCTCTTCATCCTCTTTCTGTTGAATGCCCCACGAGAGAGCTAGATCCGAATATCGTTTTGACAGAGAAGCATTTGACACATTTTTAACGTTTCCGCCTTTATTTCCAAGTGTAGGAAAATCATTGTCAGCTGGAAGAGGTTTAAATGATTTTGCTTGGAGGCGTGTCAATGACGCCATTGTTCCTACTGCAGAACGATTCTCAACGACAGACGAGACAGTTGGAGTTGGAGCTAACTCTTTTGAGTTACGTTGTTTAGAGTCACGTTGTTTAGAGTCACGTTGTTTAGAGTCACGTTGTGTAGAGCCGCGAAGATGGGGAGGGACGTAGGATGACATGGTATGTTCTAGGGGAATTATAGTATATGCTCCTAGAACATTTTAAATTGTTTATTGATCTAAACAACAGGTGTCCATTTCGAGTGTTTCCCGTTAAGATGGATTTCGACTGGTTGATTTGACCAATTGCAATAGAGGAGATCAAAGATATCTTTTTCATGTTCGGAGAAATAGTCTTGTCCATCTCTTTCGACGGAAATAACACCAATCAAAAGGTCATAGAGATCCGTGATAGATTCAGGATAGGTATGTTGGAAAAAGGGGAACATAATTTCCGCCAGAGCTCTATCCATGCCCTCTTCATAGGTTGATGGGCATTTACCGATGTATTTGCCATAATACCGAGTAGCATCACCTTTTACCCGATAGAGGAAAGTAACGATCATGGATAATATAAGTGAAGAAAGGTATTTTAGGATTCTTCCTCCGTGGATAGATCGGATACTTCTTCCAATTCGGAATCGATGGAGGTATCTTCTTCCAATGATTCGGAGATAGAGGAGGATGCATCCGATATCACCCATGGAAGGCCGCAATAAAATCGAGGATTTTCCGAAAAATGAAACCCTTCTAGGAATGGGTGACCGGATACAAACTCATCCAACGATGCTCGTTGGGAATATATAAAATCGAGATCTGTTGTTTCATCTACGCTAATACCAAGGACAACATTGTAGTGGTTAGATTCGACATCGATGGGACGAATGCATGCAACAAAAATGGGTTCAGGGAGGATATCGTTCAATGCGATTGCATCACGGATTTGATCCTCTTCTAAGGAATCATCGGATAAAGACCATTGAAAACGATAACCAAAATGGATGACGGGTTGCATTTTATGTGAAGATATCTTGGTAAAACAGTTTATATTCTTCTTTTTCGCAGTGTTTTTCTTTTTCTACGTGTAGTATTTCGTCTTCCGCCTAATGTTGGTTGAAGAGGATTTGTGTTAGTCGCTCTAGATGCTTGTAAAATTACACGTTTTTTAGCAGGTTGAGATGGAGGTGTAACAACAGATATATTAATCATAGCAGCAGGTGGACCAAGTGAATTATTATTTGGTTTTCTTTTTTTTGTTGTGAAATACGTATTAAATATACGACGATTCTCTGGGTTTGTAATATGATTATAACGACGAATTAGATTTTTACCAGCGATAGACTCATTATATTCATTATCATCTCTACATGCACTATGATCAAAATTATTAGGTAATATTTCTCTTAGTTTTGAATCAATTTGATCTCTTAGGTTTGAATCAATTTGATCGCTACAATCTAAAAAGTGTAAATTTTTACAGTGTATTCCTATAGCTTTACTGAGTTTTAGTATTATACTATTATCATCTTCTTTGATATCTTCACAAGTATCATAATTATGTTTATTACCATAAAGAAAAGGTTTAGTAAATCTTTGTTTAATTTCTGTTTTTTTTTGTTTACTTATTCCACTGGTAGTTCCTATCACAGCCTTTACGGCCTCATCATATTTTGGTGCCATAAATGTTCCCGATTGTAAATTAAAATAGATTTCAGTTTTATCTTCTTTATCTTCTTTATCTTCTTTATCTTTACTAATTACTAACTCTCCAGCTGCATCAGGTTTTACACGATTATCGCCCATATTTTGATAAACAGTGGTTAATAAATCTAATTCTGCATGAAGTGAACCAATCTCTTGATTAGATCGTAAAGGAAGAATATGCACATTATCTCTTTTCAAAATCCATGTATAAATCGTTCCTCCTTCTGCTTTTTTTAAAATATCGTTATTTGTAATCATAT